>Ga0209643_1000488_pt1 | contig 70657 bp, 62 predicted proteins | sample AutmiccBRH37_all_FD_187383 | JGI IMG/M metagenome (GOLD analysis project Ga0209643, IMG submission 187383) | Deep subsurface microbial communities from Mt. Terri, Switzerland - Autotrophic microbial communities BRH/37_all (SPAdes) (version 2) | ecosystem: Environmental > Aquatic > Deep... | reverse complement strand
CAGCAGGTTGGCCCTCAGGCGCTGCCAGGGGGAAGCGGCCCTTGTTACCTGAGCCACCCTCTCCCACAGCAGGGTGCTTGAAACCGGCTGCCGCCGCCGGCGGGGCTTAAGGATGTAGAGGGCGATAATGGCCCCAGCCAGAAGGCTAAACCAGAAGGCAGCGGGATTCATGAAACTCATGTCAGGAGCCCCCTCATGAGCAGGTCTTTTGCGACCAGGTCCTGGAGGGGGGTGTTGCTGAGGGCAAGATGGTAGCCAATCTGCCTCCTGGCGCAGAAGCTGGAGATACCCGTGAGAAAGGCCTCCAGGTTGGCCTGGTACAGCTCAAGGGTCCTGGGGGTGAGGTTGAGGTCCACAGTGGTTCCGGTCTCAACGTCCTCAAACTCGACCTCACCGACACCACTGGGGTCGGCCTCATCGGGGGCGAGGAGGTGACTGACCACAACCTGCTGGCCCAGGCCCTGGAGCCGACGGAGGGCAGCTTCGTATCCCGGGTGCCCTGACGGACTCAGGAAGTCTGAGATCAGCCAGACCAGCCCTGGCCGCTGCCAGCGGCGGCTAAAGGAGTGGACGCTCCGCTCAAGGTCGGTCTCGCCGGCCCATGGGGCTTCGCCAATGGCCTTCCAGAGGCGCCAGGCAGCGGGGCGGCCGGTAAGGGGTGGGATATACTCCAGCTGTTGCCCGCGGATGAACCCCAGGCCGATCCGATCCTGGTCTGTGAGGCCCGCGTAGGCCAGGGCCGCCGCCAGCCTCTTGGCCAACAGCCCCTTACCGGGCTGGCCCCAGTCCATTGAGGCGGACATGTCAATCAGGATGTGGATTACCAGTTCCTGCTCATCCTCAAACTGCCGGACATAGGGACGACCAAGGCGAGCCAGGGCCCGCCAGTCAAGCACCCGAAGGTCATCGCCGGGGGAGTAGTCCCGGTAGTCCCTGAACTCCAGGGACGAACCCTTCTGCTGCGAGCGACGGTTACCCGCATACACGCCACGGGTGCTGCGCCTGACAGAGACGTGAAGCCGCTCAAGGGCTCTCAGTAGCGAGGTGCTGGGGATGATAGCCTCCATCGTTCCGGTGGCCTCCCTGGTCTCTGTGGCCCCAAGGGCCTCTTCGGTTATGCCAGCGGGCAGCCCCTCACGCAACAGGCTGGACCTCCTCGAGCAACTTCCTCAGAACAACATCGATGTCGATCCCCTCTGCCTGACCTTCATAGTTGAGCCCAATCCGGTGGCGAAGGGCGGGCATGGCTGCCTCGTCAATATCACGAAAGGCAACGTTGAACCGCCCCTCCCAGAGGGCTAGGGCCTTCCCTGCCAGGATCACCGCCTGCAGGGCCCTGGGGCTGGCTCCATAGCGCACAAACCGCGCCACGGGCTCTGGCGCCCGCTGGTGGCCGGGGTGGGTTGCCATAATGATGTCAGCAGCGTACTTCAGGACACTGTCGGCCACAGGGACCTGGCGGGCAACCCCCATCAAGGCCAGCAGTTCCTCTCCGTTAAGGATCTGCTTCAGGTCGACGGCGGCGGTTCCAGTAGTGCGGCGGCTGATCTCAATCAGCTCAGCGCCGGAAGGATAGTCCACAATGATCTTAAAGAAAAACCTGTCTAACTGGGCCTCGGGGAGCGGGTAGGTGCCCTCCATCTCCAATGGGTTCTGGGTAGCCAGGACAAAGAAGGGCTCAGGCAAGGGATAGGTAGAGTTACCCGTTGTAACCCGGCCTTCCTGCATTGCCTCAAGGAGGGCGCTCTGGGTCTTGGGGGTCGCCCGGTTAATCTCATCGGCAAGCAGCAGGTTAGTAAAGATGGGACCCCGCTCAAAGGCAAATGTTGAGTGCTCCCCAGGGGCCTGCTGCTGCCGCAGCACATGGGTGCCGATACAGTCGGCGGGCATCAGGTCTGGGGTGAACTGGATGCGGGAGAAGTCAAGGCCGAAGACCTGGCCCAGAGTGCGCACAAGTACTGTCTTGCCAAGGCCGGGCACACCCTCTAGCAGCACGTGGCCGCCACCCATCAGCGCCACCAGGGTCTGCCGCAGGACCTGCCGCTGCCCCACCATCACCTTGCCAATCTCTTCTTCCAGGGCCGTCATCTTTTCCGGAAAGATCCTTGCCAGTTCCTCGGCCTGGGCCCCATCGGGCCCTGCTGACCTCTGTGCCATCCTCTCTCCTCCTTGTCTCATTGCCGATTAGAGTACCATCAAAAGCGTAATATCAAGGGCCAGGGTCCAGCGACGTGAAATACTCCTTAACGAGGTCCCTGAGGTGGAGCGGCAGGTTCTGCCTGTTCAGGGCCTCCATTGCCTGCTGGGAGTAACGGGCGTAGACCGATGTGTATGGAACAAGAGTACCGCCTACTGCAGGCATTCCGGGCAATGTAGTCTGTTGACCGCCCTGGCCGGGCCTGATCTCCCCGCCAACCTGGGACTGGTCTCCCCCAGCCTCCAGGCCCTCCACCGGATCGAAGATGGTGTTGGCGCTTCCGGTTCCGGCGCCGCTACCACCAGCCCCTGAACCCGCGCCGCCGCTACCTGCGCCTGTACCGCTACCTGCGCCTGTACCGCTACCTGCACCTGCCCCGTCGCTGGAACCACTCCCCGCACCTTGACCGCTACCGTCACCTGAACCACTGCCAGTGCCTGTACCGCTGTCCGCCCCACTGGATCCGTTGCCCGACCCGCTCCCGTCTCCATTACCATTGGCGCCGATGGCTGGCATCCCCGCCACCTGGGCCGCCGCCTGACCGATGGTGTTGGCCAGTTCGGTAAGGCCGGCGCTGGCCTGGCTTAGTTGTCCAAGGGCTCCCGCGGCCTCCACCATGCCTGACAGCAATTGAGCCAGTTCCCCTCCTCCCTGAAGAGACTGGGCGACATCAGCCAATAACCCGTCACTAGTACCCGGGGGCTGGCTTGAGGCGCTGCCGCTAGCGGCGGCCTGGGCCAGCTGAGAGGCCAGTTGCCTCAGCTGCTCCTTCAACTCAGCCGCTGCAGTATCGTTGGCCACCGTCTGGAGCTCACCAGCCAGCTGGGCCAGATCCTCCGAGGACATCTGAGAGAGGGCCTGGGCCAGGCTGTTGAGGGCGTCCTCAACTTGCTTCTGGACCTCCTCGCTCCCTTGAGGGTTGGCCCCGTCCCCCGCTTCAGCCAGGGCCTTGGCCAGGGGATCGGCTGCCCCCTTGCCAGACAGAGCCTGGGCCAACCTGGCCAGATCAGCGGCGGCCCCGGCGGCCCCCCGTTCCTGGCCCTGCACTGCCTCCAGGGCGGAGGTCACCTCGGCAGCGGCTTCCGTCAAATTGGCGCTTTCGCTGACGTCGGCTGCCAAGCTCTCCAGGGCGGCCCGCAGTTCCTCCGCGAGCCCCAGCTCGTCGGGGTCTTCCTCAAGGGGTACGGCTTCAGCCAGCTCTTGACCGCCGATTTCCTCAATAAGCTCTTCAATGGCAGTGGAAGCCCTCTCCAACCCATCCCGGTCAAGGCGTCGCTGCAGGGCAATGTCATCCAGGGGGTTTGGCATATATGCCAGGACGGTAGCCAGCAGGGCCAGAGCCAGCGCCCTCTGGCCCAATCTGGCCAGGGGCCTGGACACTCTGATCCGGTACTGGGTGGGGTCAAGGGACCTCAGTTTTTCGAGGGCGTCCCGGTACTGAAGCGCTAGAAGGCCTGAACCTGCCTCCCCCTTGCCGCTCCCTTCTTCCGCCTCAAGAGCGGTTACCACCCGCTGGTCCAGGCCCAAGCTGTCGGCGGCTTCAGCGGCCTTCCAGAGGCCAGGTCGGCTCAGGACCCCCAAAGCTAAGGAGATAACCAGAATCATCACCGATCCCGCTGCTAGGATCATGACCCTGTCAACAATAGGGACAAACCTGGACAGTAAAAAGACAGTGGCGAAGAAGACGGAGATGGCAAAGGCAGCCCAGATGAGCCAACTCAGTCCCTGGGCAAGGAACAGGCGCACTCGAAGCGGCCTGAGGGCCCGGACCAGATCGTGGTCGAAAACCCGGGCTCTTTCCCTATCCCCCCTTTGCTGGGGAGTGATGGCCTTCATCCTCTACCTCCTCCACCGTTATTCATGCCTATTCCGCCGCTGCCAGGGCTTGACAGGGGCCACCAACAGGCTTGACCCCGCAACAAGAAAAGCAACAAGAATTCCATCGAAAACAGCATGGGCAACAAGGGGGTCAGGGGGCTTCGGAAGCGCCGGTTGCGCGCTGGGGGCGCTGGGGGCACCGGAGCTGCCGGATCCTACCGTCCCACCTGGTTTTGCTGGCGTCGCGCTTGGGGCGGGAACAGGGCGGGTGTGAACCACTGTTCCATAGGCGTAGGCCGCCCTGTTCTCATCAAGACCCCAAAGCTCCAGGGCATCCCCGGCAGGAAGGCGAGACACCATCGCTGGGATGGGACTGAAATGTGTTATGATCGGGGTTCCCCCACGGCCCAAGTACTGGCCGGACTGATGATGAACCCACTGCTGCCTGGCGTAGATAGCCGCCCCAAGCATTGGCGCCCCTATCAGCAGAAGGAATACCAGAATGTAGGTGAGGACCGCCGAGACCTGGGTCCGCCTGAGCCACGAAGACACAAACACCCCCAGGGCGCCGTAAGTGACTGCTGTCATGAAATAGATAAGGAGCAGCGCCAGTAGGTCTGTCAACTGCACCCCGCCAAAGAACAGCACAATACTGAAGACTGGTAGGCTGACGACTATCAGCAGCAAGGCGTAGGCCAGTGAGCCCATCAACTTGCCGATGACGATGGCAAAAGCACTCATCTGGGTTGTTGTCAGTAGGTCCAGGGTCTGTCGCTCCCTCTCGCCGCTGATAACACCCGAGGTCAGGGCCGGGACAACCACGGCCAATAGGCCTAACTGACCAAGGGCAAGGACAGTATAGACAGCCCACCCGACCTCGGGGTTTAAGGGGCCCCGCAGCCCGTACACAAATCTGAAGAGCAGCAGCACTGCCCCACCCAAGAACAGTGGGTACAGTAGGAGCATCAAGGGCGACTGCCAACCCCTGACTCTCGTTGCCATTTCCTTGGTGAGAATAGGGTTGCCTGTGAAGGCCCGGGTAAACCCCGAGAATGCCTTGCGCAGGCCCCGGCCCTTTAGTTTCGCGGTCACTATCATCACTCCTCCCTCCTGGTCAGGTTCATAAAGACCTCCTCAAGGTCTCCATCGGCCTCGGTAAAGGACACCACCGGGAAACCGCCCGCAACAAGGCGCTGCAGGAGCCCGCTAATGGCGAGCTGGTTACCGTCATACACGAACTCCGCCCGCTCCCCATCAATGAATATATGGGTAACCCCAGGCTGCTCTGCCAACCACAGCTTCAAGCCCTCTCTGGGCTCTGCCAGGCGCAGGGCTACCACTGTCCCCGTGGCCCGGCGCAGCGCCTCAGAGAGGGTGCCGCTGTAGAGGATTTCACCGTTATCTATCAACCCAATGTGGGTACAGAGATCAGTCAGTTCCTTCAGGATGTGAGAGCTGATGAGGATTGTCTTTCCCATGGAGCGGAGCTCCTTGAGAAGCTCCCGCATCTCCACCCTGGCCCTGGGATCAAGCCCTGATGCAGGCTCATCGAGGAGCAGCACCTGAGGGTTGTGAACAAGGGCCCTGGCCAGGCAAAGCCGCTGCTTCATGCCGCGGGACAGGGAGTCTACGTACTTGTCCCGGTGAACGGCGAGATCCACCAACTCCAGGAGGTCGTCCCTGAGCCGGCGCTGGCTTTTGCCAATGGTGATCCCTTGAGCCCCGGCATAGAAGTCCAGGTACTCTGTGACCCGGAGGTCATCGTAGACACCGAAGAAATCGGGCATATACCCCAGCAGCCTCCTGGCCTGCAGGGGCTGGCTGACAACATCGTAACCGCCGATTGTAGCGGTACCCCTGTCGGGCACAAGCAGGGTTGCCAGAACCTTGAGGGTTGTGGTCTTTCCGGCGCCGTTGGGTCCAATGAAGCCGTAGATGGCGCCCTCATCAACCTGGAGGCTGATGTCGCTAACAGCACGGACCTTCCCGTAGCTCTTGACCAGGCCATTGACCTTAATCAATGGTATCACCGCCTTGACCGCCAATTACACCCCTGATTGTGACGAGCGGAAACTCAATTGCCGCCGGTCCGGCTACAGTGACCCGGAGGAAAAGGCGGTCGCCAGAACCGATGTACCGCCAACCGTTATCCAGGATGATGTCGCCTTCGCTGTCTGCTGGGGCTACCTGCTGCCACTGGCCTGTGGCTGGCACCTGGATTTCATAGGTGACGGCGACAGCGTCGGAACCACCGCCGGTGTGGGTGGTAGCCCCTCCGATAATCCCATGGGCGATCTCGACGGTCTCTACCCGCCCGCCCGAGGGGATCATCAGGTGAGTTACTATGGGGAGGGTTCCGGCCTGCCCAATCTCAATGCTATTGCCGCCAATCCAGTGCCATGATGCTGTGGCGTCCTTGTAGGAAACAGAGGGCGTGTGATACATCGGAGAGACGACGAAGGGGCCAGGCCCCGGCTCAAGCGCGATCTGAGCCCGGATTAGCCGCATGTGAAAGTCAACACCTCGTTGAACCGGGGCTTCCCCCCTGAGGGGCTCAGTGAGCCAGCCGAAGAAGACGGCGGGCATCTTGCGCTCTTCGTAGGCCTTGTACTCGCTCCGAAGGGCGCTCTCCACAACCATGCGCTTGAAGTTGACAAGGGCCGCTTCATCACCCCCCCTGACGGTGTGACTGTAGATTTCGTAAATTGGGCTGTCCCAGCTTCCAGGGGCTGGCCCTGAGGCGTTGGCAGGCGCCACCACCAGGTTAAACTCCTTAGCCCCCCCTGGCTTCAGTTGGCCGACACTGGCGTAACCTCCGCCCACTATCACCCACCCATCCTCAATAGTGTAGATAGAACCATTCTTGACGGTCCCGGTGATCCCGCTGTCTGAGAGGGAGGTAATGGCCACCGTAACCCTGCCGAAATCGGAAACAAAACGAGAGGAGCGAAAATAACGCATTCCCCAACGCCCGCTATCGCCGAACCGGATCGCAGGCTCGCTGCCGCTGAATACGGTAATATCATAGATCCCTTCGTTATGCCGGCCAGGCCCAAAGTAATCGACCCCCGTCCTCATCAGGAGACTGTTATCGTCGATAGGGACTGAGACCGTGCTCTTGCTTGGCGCGAAGAGGCCGTAATGGGTGGTGATCTCGGCGGAACTAGTGCTGCCGTTGACGTCAACAACCGTCACCCGGTTGAGCAATAGCGACCAACCCTGACCCAAAGGTCCCACAACATAGATGACACCCATCAGGGCAATGGCCATGGCTGGCGCCGCAAACCACACCCACTCTCGCCTATCTACCCGCTTGAGAACAAGATAGGTGATGGGGCCAACTAGAAGAGCGTAGCCCACCAGGGCAAGGAACATTACTAAAACCGGCGGGATCTTCAATGAGGGCGCCGACCGCAGCACGTAGTCCAGGTTGGGGGTATAGGTTTCATAGCCCTGGGGAGGGCTGGTGATACTGGGATGGGTTGACTGAAGGAAGCGCCGCCACGTGCTGCCGCTCGCCGGCCAGCTGGCCCAACCAGGTTCCTCCGGGTCAAAGGCCAGGACCGACACGGTTCCATCTCCACAGTTCCAGGATGAGGCGGCAACATTTCCAGCGCCATCGTTGACGGTAAGAGTCGGCTCCCCAGCCACCGCCTCTGCTATCGCCCTTCCGACCTCTCCAACCTCACCCAGGGCCTGAGGCCCAGCCCTGGCCACAACGGCATTCTGGCCGAAAACGAGGTGGCCGCCGCCTGTGACCCAATGGCTGAGGGCCGCAATCTGGGTGTCGGTCATCTTCAACAGACGGGATGAATTGACCACAAGGATGTCGATACTACGATAAACGCTGGGATGCTCGGGTAGATCGGCAGGGGTGAGCTCCGCAATCTGATCCAGGCCCCACCTGTTGTCCTTGAGATAGGGCATCAGGCCCGAGAGATAGTGAAGTCCACCCTCGCCTTCGGGCACCGTGCCGATGGCAAAGACGCCGCCGCCGTTGTTGGAGAAGAGGGCCGGCCGGTCGGTGGCTATGACCTGTCCAAACTGGTTCAGGAGGCGTACCTCAAGCTCACCAGCGGTTGATGTCGGGATAAAGAGTGTGTACTCCTTAACACTGCCGGGCTCCAGGGTGATATCCTGCCGGTAGGGCTCCTGGCCCATCTCCAGCTCAATACCGCCTCCCGCCACAACAGCCCCAACCAGAGGCGCCGCCCCGTTGGTGACCGTGATTCTGACAGGCATCCAGGTCCCGTACCTTGCCAATCCATCCAGCCCGGCGGACACTTCCATGACAACGCCGTCCTGCGGGGCAGCGATGGCGCCCGGTGGCGCGTAGAGAAACAGCACCCCCGCAAGAACAAAAATGGTGAGGAGCAGGGCCGTCACAGTGCCAAAAGCGCCAGCAGCGTCAGTGGCGGTCAAAGCACTAGTAGCGCCGGCCGCGCCGACGGTGCCAGCCCCAGTCCCCCTCAACTTACTACCCCTTGCTCCCAATCCTGAGCTCTCCCTTCGATTGAACTCACTATACTCTCCCAGTCTAGCAGGGAAGTTTTACGAAAGTGTTACAAGTGTTACAAAGACTCTGACTCCAGCTTGAACTGGAGGTAGTCCAGGACCTCTTCAGGCCTTAATATCAGGAGGCTCCTGATGTCACTCCCGGGGTGATCCGCCAGGTAGGCCTTGAGGAGCCTGTATCCAAGGTAGTAACCAATCCGGTCAAGGCCCTCGCCCTGCCCCCCCTTGAAGTAGCGGTGAATTACATCCCGGTCTTCACTGTTGAAATCCTCAACCAGTTGATGGTAGAGCTCAGCCCTGCTCTGGTTGGCCTGGTTGAGTTCCCCCTCTGAGAACAGTAGATAATCTGCGGGGCTGTGACCCGGCAGCGCCGCTTCGCTAAAGAGGGTCGCCGCCCCTTCGGCGAGGAGCTTTCCCCCGACGGTCCTGGTAGTAAGGGTGCCAACCCGCATGTGAATTACATGCCAGAACTCATGGGCCAGAACAATCTCTAACTGAGTCCGACCCTCAATCCGACCGGGATCAAGGGCGATGATCTCCTGGGACCCGACCCGGACAACACAGCCGTTGGTGCCGTTAAACAACCCCGAGACGAAGATTGGCGCGTCAAACCCCACCTTGAGCAGGTCCAGGGCTCTTCCATTGACAACGGCAATCGCCTCCTCCAACTCCCGTTCCAACTGAGCATCGGTACACCAGGGATCCCAGTAGCCGACCTTCCCCTGCATAAAGGCGTCCTCCAGGCGTCCCAGGCCAGCGGCGCCACCACCGGCATATTCGGGCCAGTAGACCCTCAGGTACTCACCTAGTATCTCTTCGGTTCCACTGGTCAGGGCGCTGAACACATCCCAACCCAGCCTTGTGCCAAGGCGCACATTCCGGTAGAACCAGATAATCTGCGGACCTTGGTCGGAGCCCTGCCTAACGTCGGTTATCTTCCAACCACCCTCCCAGGGCCGGAACTGAAGGGTAACGGTGAGGCCCCTTGCTATCTCCCCGCTGCTACCGGGGCTGACCAGGTCAAACTTGGTCAACAGGATGCCGTTTTCCACAGGGGGTTGATGGGCGAAGGCCGCTAGCAGGTCATCCCTGCCCTTCAGCCCTGTCTCGCCGCCAACGGGAGAGGCAATGCCATTGCTGAAATGGGCACTAAAGCGCTGCCACTCCCCAGCGGTAGCCGCTTCCGCCAGGTCCAGAATAATCGGGGTCTGGGCCTGAACCACTGAATCTACGGCATAGGCAGCAGCAGGAACCAACGTTATCGCCACTACCAAGAGGGCGATCAGGCGGTGAGACAACCTCACTCGCGGCGGTAACTGCTCCTCTTCCCCTTCGTGGAGATCGTGGGCAAAGGGATCCTCCACCTCGGAGTTTCCTGCTAAGTGATGATCCTTATCGCGGCCAGTCAAAGGCTAGCCCTCCTCGGGAAAAGTCGCCACCCACTGCCGGTAACCGCCACTGAGGTTCAGGGGGCGGAGCCCATGGTGTTTCAGGATCCGACAGGCGTGGTAAGACCTGTATCCAACCCGACAGTTGACGACAATCTCGCCGTCTCCTACCAGGCGCCTGATATCGTCAATCCTGTCTCTAAGATCATGGAGAGGTACGTTAACGGCGCCCTTAATGTGCCCGGCCCGGTACTCCCTCTCTGTTCTGACGTCTAACACCTGGAAATTGTTCCCGCTGGCCAGTTCCTGTGGAGTAATGTGGGCCACAGCCCCCCGCTTGATGTTGGCGGCGGTCATGCCCGCGATGATAATGGGGTCCTTGGCCGCGCCAAAGGGCGGGGCGTAGGCCAGATCAAGGTGCTCCAGGTCCTCAACGGTCATACCGGCCTGGATGGCGGTGGCGGCAACATCAATACGCTTGTCAACGCCCCGCTTCCCTACAGCCTGGATGCCCAGGAGTCGGCCGGTGTCACGCTCCACCACCGCCTTGATGGCGATGTTCTCGGCCCCGGGATAGTAGCCAGCATGGTCAGCGTTGTGGGTGTAGGACACAAAGCAGTCAATCCCGGAGGCGGCTGCATCCTTCTCCGACAGGCCCGTCCGCCCACCCGTCAACTGGCAGGCCTTGACGATGGATGTGCCCAGCACACCGCGGAACTCCAGATCGCCCCCGGCGGCATTGGTGCCGGCGGCGCGCCCCTGCTTATTGGCGGGCCCGGCAAGGGGCATCCGGACCCTCTTGCCAGTAACAAGGTCAAGACTCTCAACTATGTCTCCGGCGGCGTAGATTTCAGGGTCTGATGTCTGCATGCGGGCGTTGACCACAACTCCCCCGGCCTCCCCAATCTCAAGGCCGGCAGCCCTTGCCAGCCCTATCCTGGGCGCCACGCCAATGGCCTGGATGACCACGTCGGCCGGGATGGTCTTGCCGCTCTGAAGGTCAATGGCCCTCACAGGCCCTCTCTCGCCTTCGCCACGGAAGGCAGCGACACCGTCACCGAGAATTACGCCTATCCCAACCTCTTTCAAGTGCTCTGATATAATCCCTGCCATCTCCGGGTCAAAGGGGGGCAGAACCTGGTTGGCAAGTTCCACCAGGGTTACCTTATAGCCCCGATTGTGAAGGGCTTCAGCGGTCTCGATCCCGATGAAACCGCCACCAACGACAACCGCCCTCTCCAGGCCTGGCCTGCGGGCGCTGGGCTTCCTTTCATTGAGCCCCAGGTATTCGTAGGCGGCGTCAGCGTCGGGGATCGTTGTCAGGGTAAAGACTCCGTCCCGGTCAATCCCTGGTAGCGGCGGTGTGATGGGAGACCCGCCGGTGGCAATGATTAGTTTGTCATAGGAAATCCAGTACTCCCCGGCCTCCCGCGCCTGGGCGCCGGGGCCTTCGCTCTCCCTCAGGTCGGCCTCTCCAGGGGACTGAAGGACCCTGACCCGTTTACCACCCCGGTCAATCTCCACCGCCTCGCTGTTGGTGCGAACGTCAACCCGGAAGCGATCCCAGAAGAGCTCCGGCGACACCAGGAGCAGGTTTGAGCGGCGCCTGATATCACCGCCAAGATAGTAGGGCAGGCCGCAGTTGGCCCAGGAGACGTAGTCCCCTTTCTCAAGGATTACTATCTCAACCTCTTCATCTACCCGGCGGGCCCTCGTCGCGGCGCTGGCGCCAGCGGCCACACCCCCGATAATCACTATTCGCCTATTCTCTAACAAAACCGACACCTCCATGGGTATTATAGCCATTGTGATAGGACTTTTGACTGGACTGCTGCAGCGGTATAGAATCAGTTGTAGTTGACTGGCGCAAATGACCAATGTAGTTGACTGGAAAGTGAAGTGCATTCCTGTGCTATCTGCCTTTGGGCTCCTGGTTGCCTTCGTTGTGATGATAGTGATCCTCCGGCGGGGGGTCCACTACTTCTATACCTTCACAGCGGGAGCGGCCATCATCGGCCTGACGGGGGGCCTGCCTCCCATGGCCCTGCTTCAAACCATGGGGCTAGCCCTGGTGTCCCCAAATGGCATCAAGCTCTCCTACCTCGTTTTCCTGGTGACTATCCTCAGCCATGCCCTGGAGCATGGCAACTTCATTGACGACCTGATTGGGGCGTCGCGGCGACTCTTCGGCAGCGCCAAGAGGGCCATGCTGGTAATCACAAACTTCGTTGGCGCCTATATCTTTGTTCCCGGGGCCGTTACCATCGCCGCCCCCGCCGTTGAGCGCGCTGCTTCCAGCCTTCCTCCCGGCGGTAAGGCAGCCCTGAGCGTCCTCTATCACTACTTCATCCGCATGGCTATTCCCTTTGTGCCCAGCTTCATTCTTGTCGCCCAGTTGGCGGGGATTGAGGAGGTGGGCGCGATCATCAAGTACCAGCTGCTGGCAGCCGCGGTAGGGATGATTGTCACCTACCTTCTCTATCTGTGGAAAGCCCCAGAAGCCCCTCTGGGGGTACTCTCTCCCTCTCCCGAGGAGATCCCACCCCATGAGACCGAAATCGAAGTCGAAGCCGAGAGCTTAAAGAATAGAGCCAAAAGCCCTGGAAGGCCCGGAGACCTCTTCCGCTTTTGGGTGGCAGCGGCGCCCCTGGCCATAAGCCTGGCCCTGGTCTACTCCGGCGTCATTCAGCTGGGCGCGTCACTGGTATTGGCCCTTGCCCTGGTGCTAATCCTGGCCTTCTTCCTCAAAAAGAAGAACCCCATCAACTTGATGCGGCCCAATTGGTCACTTATGGCAACCATCTTCGGCATTATCATCCTCCAGGGGGTGCTCAATGAGACCGAGTCCCTGAACTCGATCATTGGCCCTGCCCTTGAGAGCGGCGTCCCGATAGAACCGTTGGTAATCCTCCTTCCCCTGGTCGTTGCCTACCTGGCTGGTTCGCAGAACGCCACAGTGGCCACAGTGTATCTCGTCCTGTTGCCCGCCTTCGCTGCCGCCCCAAACCGGGCGATCTACACCGCCATGTTCTATGTCAGCGGCACCATCGGCTTTGTCCTCTCCCCCATCAACATTGACCAGGCTGTAGCCCGCGAGTTTTTCAACGCCAAACCCTTCGAGTTCTACAGGGCAGCGGCGCTGCCTCTAGCCAGCTTCCTCGGGGCGATGGCCATCTTGTTTCTTTTATTTCGTTAGGAGATTCCGGGAAGCTAGGACTAGGGACGGCGAGCAACATAGAAGACAAGGCCGATTAAGAACACAAACCCGGCATAGCCGGCGGCGGGATACACCGTCTTGACAATGGTTGAGAACCCCAGTTGGCCAGCGACAAAGGCCAGCAGCCCCGCGATTACCGTCAGTGGAGAGAACAGCGAGCTGCCTTCCTTCACAAACCTGACGATGAAACCGTAGAGACTCCCCACCGCTGTGGTGTACACCTCCGCCAACAGCACGATGCTGTAGACCAGGGGGGCCAGCGGCGACCAGGAGGCGGCAACAACGATCATCGGCACCTCAACGTTAGCGATGTCAGGGACCTGAGTAAGGATGGCGAGAAGCACGAAGAGGGCCCCGATCCCCAGACCCAGGGCGCCCAGGATGGCGCCTACGGTCAGAGCCCGCCGCGATGCCAGCCGCCCCATGGGTGCCAGCACTGAGGTGGCCAGGAGCAGGTTATATGAGCCGTAGGCAATTCCACTCAACCACCACCGCGGCACAGGGGCGGCCTGCGGGACAGACCACTCGATGGCTATGGGCGCCGTGAGGAGAGCGAAGGCGCTGACAGCGATGACCGCGATCAGCAAGAAGGGCACGACAAAGCTGATGGCTGACAGGACCCCTCCAATTCCCAGCAGTACGGTGACAACTGTGGCTACCGCCATCAGGCCGACGCCCCAGATGGCGGGAAGGCCGAACTCCTGCTCAAAGGTGGCCCCAGCGCCGGCCACCATGGCCACCACAGCGCCAAAGAGAAAAAAGGTGATGACATAATCGATGAGACGCCCAACATAGGGCCCACCCACCTCCATGATGACCGGCTTGTAGCTGGTTGCTTTCAGGCGATGCCCAATGAGCATTACGATGGTACCGAAGGAAGCGAACATGAGCACACTAAGGACGAGCCCGGCTACGCCCCTGGCGCCAAAGAAGGCGAAAAACTGCAAGACCTCCTGGCCAGAGGCGAAACCAGCCCCCACAACAGTGCCGATGTAGATGGCGGCGATTTGTATAAAGCTCAACCGTTCGGTTTCATCCATGGCATTTCTATACTACATGAATCAGTCCTGGATTATGCTTAATCGCCCCTGCTACCCTACGGTCCCACCCACCGAACCTGACTCCTAGCAGCCGCTCAGGGCCTACGACTGCCTGCTACTGGAGTTCCGGGTAAAGGGGGAACTGCTTGCAGAGCTCTCGCACCCCGGCCCTGACCTCCACCAGCTTGCCCTGGCCATCGTGGTTATCAATGGCCCCGGCGATGAAGCCGGCGATCTTCTGCATCTCTGGTTCCTTCATCCCGCGGGTAGTCACCGCCGGGGTGCCGATGCGGATGCCGCTGGTAACAAAGGGGCTCCTGGTCTCAAAGGGGATGGTGTTCTTGTTGACGGTAATCCCAACCTCATCCAGGGTCTCCTCAGCCAGCTTCCCTGTAACACCCTTACCGGTGAGATCAACCAGGAGCAGATGGTTCTCTGTGCCACCGGAGACCAAACGGAAGCCATGTTCTGCCAGGGCTCTGCCCATGGCCTTGGCGTTCTTGACGACCTGACCCTGATAGACCTTGAAGTCCGGCAACAACGCCTCCTTGAAGGCAACGGCCTTGGCAGCAATGATATGCATCAGGGGGCCCCCCTGGATCCCGGGGAAGATGGCGCTGTCAATCTTCTTGGCCCATTCGGCGGTACAGAGGATAAGCCCACCCCTTGTGCCCCGTAGCGTCTTGTGGGTAGTCGAAGTGACAAAATCGCTGTGCTGGACAGGGCTGGGATGGAGCCCGGTGGCGACAAGCCCGGCAATGTGGGCCATGTCCACCATCAGCAGGGCGCCAACCTCATCGGCGACCTGGCGGAAGGCCTTGAAATCGATAATCTGCGGATAGGCGCTGGCTCCGGCAACAATCATCTTGGGCCTGTGCTCTTTGGCCAGCCGGCGCACTTCTTCCATGTCAATGACCTCTTTGTCCTTACTAACGCCGTAGTGGACAAAGTTAAAGTACTTCCCTGACATGTTGACGGGACTGCCGTGAGTCAGGTGCCCGCCATGGGAAAGCTTCATTCCGAGAATGGTGTCGCCTGGCTTCAGGGCGGCAAAATAGACGGCGGCGTTGGCCTGGGAGCCGGAATGAGGCTGAACATTAGCGTGGTCAGCCCCAAAGAGCTGCTTGGCCCTGTCTCTTGCCAGATCCTCGACAATATCCACATACTCACAGCCGCCGTAATAGCGCTTACCGGGATACCCCTCAGCATACTTATTTGTCAACACGGAGCCCGCCGCCTTGAGGACCTTGATGCTGACAAAGTTCTCTGAGGCTATGAGCTCGATGTTGCTTTCCTGGCGCTGTAGCTCCTTCTGCATAGCATCGTATAGTTCAGGGTCGAAGTTCTTGACTTGCTCAAGTGCCATGTTGATTAATCCTCCTCAGTATGCTCTGTTCCTGTTAACGCCAGGAGAAGCTCCCTGTAGCCGCTAACAGCTCTCTGTAGTTGTTCTACCTCTACATATTCGTCTATGGTGTGGGCCTGTTCCTCTCTGCCCGGGCCAAACCCGATGGTGGGAATCCCTGCCACACCCCGGCTATAGCTGCCGTTGGTACAAAAATCATAGGCGCCAAGCGCCGGCGCAAGGCCGGCTCGGCCCAGGGCCGCCAGGCTTGCCTGAGCAATACTATGGTCTCTATCAAGGGCCCAGGCGGGGAAGAACTTCCTCAGGTTGATCCTGTAACCCGTATAGGTCTGAATATCAGTCTCGGGTATGAGAACCCGGGCTCTAAAGTCGCCATCGATCTTGGCCATCTCCTCTAACACCCCGGCCATATCCGCCAAGACCGTGGCTTCGGTCTCCCCTACCACAAGGCGCCTGTCATAGGTGACAGCGCAGCGGTGAGGTACCATGGATGTGGCGGGGAAGGGTTCAGATATAACGTCAGTCAGGGCCAGGACACCCCTGCCCAGGAGGGGGTGGGACGGTGGCTCGAAGCCGCGTAGCTGACAGATAAGGTCGGCCATCTTCTCCACGGCGTTAATACCGAGGTGGGGGCTTGAGGAGTGGGCCTGGCGCCCCGTGACCTCGAAGACCAGTTCCGCCCGGCCCCGTTGACCAATGGCAAGGTCAAGGTTTGTTGCCTCACCGATGATAACGGCATCAGGTCGATTCTCCTCAACTGCTGCCCTCAGGGCTCCCCCCTCAACTGACTCCTCAAGAACAGAACCGCAGATAAAGACATCTCCGCGGGGGCGCCTCCCTCCGGCCCGCAGTGAGGTGGCAGCAAGGATGGCGGCGGCCATGGCGCCCTTCATGTCGGCAGCGCCGCGCCCATAGACCCGGCCGGCGACAATCTCGCCGCCGTAGGGGCTGTGGGTCCAGCGCTCTGCCGCTCCCGGCTCCACCGTATCCAGGTGACAGTCGATAAGCACCCTGGGGGCGGAACTGTCGGTGCCGGAGATGGTCCCTACAGCGTTGCCCGCCTTGTCTATCCAGACCCCGTCAAAGCCCAGGGATTCCATCTCGTCTCGGGCCAGCCGGCACACCGCTTCTTCGTTCCCCCGGATGCTTTCTACGTGGATCAGGCGGCTTGTGAGGTTTGCCACTCGAGCCTGGGCTTCCTTCAGGTCCATGGTTATTGCCCCTTTCCTGGTGGTTCCCTTTTGAAATCAGCTCCGCTGGCTGCCAAACTCAGGTCTAGGTCTGGGTCTGGGTCTGGGTCCAGGTCTAGGTAATAACCTTCCAGTTCCCAGCAGCCCGGCGTCTCGCTATCTCTCTAACGGTGCGTTCATCGAGGGAATGGTCACGCTCAGGGATGTCTATCTCCGGTTCTTCGCCGCAGAGCCGCGTTGAGAAATACCTGAGGCCGTTGTCATTGATCATGGTCACCACTGTCCTGGCCTCCGGAAACTGGCCCGCAACCTTCAGCGCGGCGGCGACATTGCAGCCCGACGAAATCCCGCAAAAGATGCCCTCCTCCCGGGCAAGCCGCCTGGCCATTTCAATGGCTTCAGCGGATGTGACGGCAACAACCCCGTCTAGCAGGCCCAGATCAAGGTTGTCAGGGACAAAACCGTCCCCAATCCCCTCGATTTCGTGGGAGCCCCACTGCCCCTTTGAGATTACGGGACACTCGGCGGGCTCAACGGCGAAGCTCTTCACCTCTGGCCTGCGCTCCTTGAGATACCTGGTAACACCGGTAATGGTGCCACCTGTGCCCTGGGAGGCAACAAAGATGTCTATCTGCCCCTCTGTCTGTTCCCATATCTCAGGCCCTGTAGTTTGATAGTGGGCCTCGACGTTGTCCTGGTTGGAGAACTGGCCCACCTCAAAGAACCTGGCGGGTTCGGCGGCCTTGATCTCCGCTACCCTCTCCAAGACCAGGTCCACATCACTCTCGCCCCCGTCAGTAAGGACAAGCTCCGCCCCATAGGCCCTGATGGCCTTCTGCCTTTCTTCGCTCATGCCGCTAGGCATCACAATCACCACCGGGTATCCCCTCACCGCCCCAGCCATGGCAGTAGCAATGCCGGTATTGCCCGTGGTGCCCTCAATAAGGGTCATCCCCGGCCTTAACTCTCCCCTGTCCTCGGCCTCTTTGATGATGTGAAGGAGGATTCGGTCCTTGAGGCTGCCGGAGGGGTTAAAGTATTCAAGCTTTGCGTAGATCTCGATGTCAGTAGCCGCCGTCACCCGGTTCAGTCGAACCATAGGGGTGTTTCCGCAGAGGTCCAAGAGGTCTTTACCAGCCTTCTTTGCCTTGCTCCAAGCTATCATCACAGTGAGTCGCTCCGTTCTCAGACAACCTGTCTCGTCTACTTGGTGATGCGGGTACCTGCCGTTCCGGCCACGGATTCCGCGACCTTGGAGATGCTGCTAATGATGGCATACTCCCCGCCTTCCCTGATAAAGCGCAGACAGGCCTCAACCTTGGGTCCCATGCTTCCAGCCCTGAAGTGGCCCTCCTCCTGGTACCTCTCAATCTCGGCCAAACTCACCTGGCGGAGGAGTTGCTGCCTGGGGGTACCGTAGTTTATGTAGGCTCCCTCAACGTCGGTAAGAATGATAAAGCCATCGGCCTTCAGGTCCTTGGCAAGGCGCTGTCCCGCCAGATCCTTATCGATTACTGCTTCAACCCCGGCCAGGAGGCCGCTAGCTTCGCGCCTTACAGGCGCGCCTCCACCACCGGCGGCGATGACAATGACCCCTGCATCGACCAGGGTGCTGATGGCAGGGCTCTCAACAATGCCTACAGGATCAGGCGACGGAACCACCCGCCTCCAACCGCGGCCCGCATCCTCTCTCATCTGGTAGCCTTTATCCCTCGCAAGGGCCCTGGCTCCTTCTTCACTATAGAAGGGGCCCACTGGCTTTGTAGGGTTCTGGAAGGCCGGATCATGGGGATTGACGATGACCTGACTTACCACTGTTGCGACGACTCTATTGAGGCCCCGGTGGTTCAGGGCGTTAATCAGGCTCTGCTGAAAGAGGTAACCCAACATCCCCTGGCTCTTGGCGCCACAGACATCGAGAGGCATCGGCGGGACCTGATCCTTGCTGGCTTCATTCTGGAGCAGGATGGCGCCGACCTGGGGTCCATTGCCGTGAGTGATGGTTAGCCTGTGCCCGGCAGCCACTAAGCCAGCCAAGGCCCCGCTGGTAAGGGTCAGATTCTCCATCTGGTTCTCCAGGGTTCCCTCCTGGTATGGCTGCAGGATGGCGTTGCCGCCGAGAGCTACAACTATGGTGTGTTTTCCGTCCATTGGTTTCCTCCCTAGTCATAATCTCAATTCAGTACTGATTCCCTTTCACACTTTAAGTCTTCCCACCGAATGAAGAAAGCACAAGAAGCAAGCACTAACAAAAGGAAACGGCGACAGCCTCCTATGCTCAGGTTACGAATTCAAGTCCCTATTTTGCTTTCGCTATAGGGCGACAAAGTCCTTGCAGGACCAGAGGGAAACAGGTTGGAAAGTGCAGGATTTCACAAGTCGCTCGGGGCCTAAGACTGGTCCTCGGCAAGTAGGCCGGCTGCCGCCAGGCGGCGGGCGATCTTGTCCCCGATGGAAGGAAAGAATTCCAGGTCGGCGCGGCTGATACCGCCGATGTAGGCCAGGGAGATGAAGTAGAGGGTGGCCCCGCCGCCAATTGACGCCAGGACCGCCAGGCCAGGGCTTCCGAGAACCACCAGAACCACCCAGCGGATAATGATGACGCCGGCTGCCATCACAAGTGATGAAAGGGCAGGCTTTAGGAGCGCGCTGCGAGGATCTATCACCCCGCCCTGGAGGCGCCGGCCCACAACCCACAGGTTCAATGACGACGCCACAAAGAAGGCCACCAGGGAGCTGACGGCAGCGCCAACAATGTTCCAGGAGGGTATCGCCACAAGCACCCAGAGGATGGCTACCTTGAAGGCGAGGCCGATCAAGAGATTGACCACCGGGATGTCGGGACGGCCCATTCCCTGGAGAATGCCGACGCTGATCTGCTGAACCGCCAGGAAGACAACGCCAAAGGACAACACCGCCAGGCTGGGTCCAACCTCAGGAGAGTTCCACAATACAGCGGGAATGTCACGGGCCAGTATTAGCAGCCCCACCGAGGCTGGCAGCATGAGAAGGATCGCCATCCTAAAACCGGACCGGGCCCTGGTTCGAGCTTCGGCCGGGTCGATCTTACCAGCCAGTGCCTCAGAGATGGCAGGCATGAGGGTGAAGGCAATGGCCCCTGTGATGACGGTGGGCGCCCCCACCAACACCATGGTCTTGCCGGCAAACATGCCGTAGAGGCTTGTGACAATCTCGGTGCCATACCCCGCCGCGTGCAGGCGGGCGGGGATCAGGATTGAGTCGGCAAAGTTGAGAAGGGTCAGGGCCGTACCCGCGATTGAGATGGGAACCCCCAGCTTGACCAGGCGCGCCAGGATAGCGCTGGTAGCGGCCTGGTGTTCAGGTCTCTCGGCCCTTCCTCCGGCATGGATATCATCACGCTGCCGGTAGTAGGCGTAGGCCAGGTAGGCAAGGGCAAAGACCCCGCCCACAATCGTGGCGGCGCTAACCCCAACCGCTCCCCAGGTCTGCCCCCTGCCAACCAGCAGGTAAAGGAGGGCAAAGATCGCCACTGCCCTTGTGGGCTGCTCCAGCATCTGCGAAACCCCATAGGGGGTCATGCGCTGCAGGCCCTGGAACAGGCCCCGAAAGGCGGCAACAATTGAGAATATGAAGATGGCAGGGGCAATGGCAATAATGGTGTAGGCTGCCCGGGGGTCCTTGAGAATGTGGGTGGCGTAGTAAGGGGCTCCTGCCGCCGCCAGGACGGCCACGGCCAGCCCAACTACCAATAAGACGACAAAGGTGATACGGAATATGCGCAGGGCTCCGCCCCGGTCTCCCCAACCCTCGCGCTCCGCCACAAGCTTGGCCAGGGCAATGGGTATGCCAATGCCGGGCAGGGCCAGGAGGGCGGTGTAGAGGTTAAAGGCCATTCTGAAGAGGCCAAGGCCCACATCGGCCAGGAAGATGGGTACAATTAGCCAGACAACCGCGCCGATAAATCGGTTCATCAGCCCGGCTACAGCCAGAATAAAGGCGCCCTGCAGGAAGGAGGGCCTCTCCTCCGGCGTAACGGTAACCTCTTCACTCCGGCTATTCACCCTGCTCCACCTCTTCAAGCCTCTTGGCCAGCAGGGCGGTGAAGCGCTGCACCCTGTTCTCCCAGGTATGCTCCCGGGCTGCCGCCAGGCGCGCCTCCAACCTCTCCGGTGTATCATTCAGGGCGTCTTCGATAGCAGCGACAGACCCTTCAACCCCGTTGGCCACCGCCACCACAGCGCCCAACTCCTCCACCTGGGGCATGGGGCTGGACACTACGGGGCAGCCTGCAGCAAGGTACTCATAAACCTTCAGAGGGCTGACGGCCTTGGCCAGCTGGCTCTGGCGGAAGGGGTTAAGGCAGACGTCAAAGAAACGCAGGTACTGGGGGACAACATCCCAGGGCTTCATCCCCAGGAAGTGGACATTGTCCAGGCCCTGGCAGCTCTGAACATCGGCATCGTGCTCAACAGGGCCAATCATCACAAAAGACCAGTCCGGACGCAGCCGGGCCAGCCGGCCGATGAGCTCCATGTCAATCCATTCCTTAATCCTGCCAACAAAACCGATACGGGGCCCAGGAATCCCCTGAAGGTCTCTGGGCATCTCAATCCCCGGGACCAGGGCCTGGCTGTAGTGGTCGTAGTTGGCGGCGTTACGAATAAGATAGAGCTCCCTGGCGTGAGGCAGGCGCTCATCATACAGGTCCTTAGAGGTAGTGAAGCTTATGTCGGCTCGCTCCAGGAGACGCCGCTCCAGATCCCAGACAACCTTCCTGTTGAAACCCTGAAAGGCAGGGTGGTCGTCCACACAGTCATAGGCCACCAACGTTTCACCGAGTTTTCCGACAAGATCGATACTATTAGGAAAGTAGGTGAGCAGAATCGGCTTCTTGAAGCCCAGCTTTCGGGCCTGACGCCTGGTGGCAGAGGCAATTATCGACTGATTCACGCCATTGATGCCCCCAACCTGGTTGGCGAAGGGCAACAGCACTGGCGGCGAGTAGAGCCAGATATTCTCATCGGTCTGACGAAGACCCTTAAACCACATGGGCCACTTGTACCACAGGGCAGGATCCTTTATCGGGGAGAGGAGGGTGATTGGGGTCTCGACATAGAGAACCCTGTTACTCTTCGGAAAGCGCGAGAGAAGCTGCTGCTTCCTGGTCCACAATGGGTCCCAATCATAACCGCTGAGGCAGATTATGTCACGCCCCTCAAGGCGATATCCGGCCCTAACCTCCGCCTCGCCGTGAGGCAGGTTCCCGTCTCCGGGCATGTTCCTACCGCTGTTCACTGACTATCACCCGCCAGAGGCCACATTATCCGAGGCAGGGAGAAGAGGGTGCCCAGGAAGAACCAGAAGTAGACCCCCATAGCCGGGAAGTCCAACAGGTTCTCAACAACGGCGTGAAAGATTATGCCCATGAGGCCCGCCAGAAGCCCCAGGGCCAGAAAGCGATCGCTGCTCCTCGCCACCCTGGAGATGTTGTACCGGACCCGCCTCAGGGCGGAGATGACAAGATAGCCAAAGGCGAAAAAGCCAAAGAGGCCCATCTGGGCCGCGATTTTCACGAAGTAATTATCGACACTGTAGGCTGCCTCCGAAAAGTACTTAATGGCGACACCTGACCCAAAACGACCCAGGCCCAGGCCCAGAATGGGGTCGGCCTCCCAGTACTCCAGCGCCGTATACCAACGGTCCAACCGCCCGGCCTGAAGACTTGAGTAGAGATAATCTGAGCTGAACATATAGGCCAGACGATACTGAACCCCGGGCACAAGGACCATGGCCAAGAGGCTCACGACGACGATGGCGATAATCAGGCGTCTATCCACCCAGAGGGCAAGCAGGACCGCCGCCGCCAACAGCGCCAGCCAGGCGCCCCTGGAGAATGAGACAATCATTGCGGCGCCGAAAACACCAGCGGCCAACAGGAAGACCCACTTCCTGAGGCGGTTCTTCTCTGCCAACCAATGTCCCCCGGCCACAAAGGCGGCAAACATCATCAGGGAACCGAAGACATTGGGGCTGCCCATAACAGACCAGGCCCGGGTGCGGACGGCCACCTCCGCGTCGTCAAGCCACTTGCCGGGCATCTCTGCCCCCACAAGGTACTGGTAGATGCCAACGGCTGCTACCAACAGCATCAGGGCCACGAAAATGCCGGTAAGGTTCCGAAACTGGCGGGCAGAGCGGATGAAGCTCGCTCCTACGAAAAACCAGAGGGTTGGCTGGAGCAGGACCCTGAGCTCTTCAAAGGCCTGCTGCCGATGGGGGGCGGCGATGAAGTAGACCGCCACAACGGCGTAGAAGAGCAGCAAAGGCAGGAGAAGTTGGTTCCCGGCGCCAGCACCGACGCTGGAAGGAGCAGCGGTAGCCCTGATGAGCCACAGTCCCAGAAAGGCCAGCAGAATCAGTTCATCCCAGGCCCCTGCCAGAAGGCCTATCCGATCGAAGCCGTAATCAGCCAGGGCGTAAGCGGCAACTAACAGTAACAGCAGATAGGCCAGGGCGTCAACAATCGGCGGGACCCTGGCAAGGAACAAACTACCCCTCACCATACCGCCAACGCGACTGCCCAGGGCCTGAAGAGCGATAATCACCCGGTCCCTGACAGCGGCAGAGCGGCCAACCAGATAGGAGGTAGCATGGTAGGAATCATATGGGCCGACAACAGCCAGATCCGGGGCGGAGAAGATCCAGCCCACAAGGAAGCTGTTGCGGAACGAATTGAGAACAAGGCTGTGGGCCAGCGCTTCTTTCAGGCGCTTCATCTACTGCCCAGCTCCCTCCGACTCACCCTCTACCTGAAGGTCAACAATTGTGCCCTTCCATTCAAAGGTGCGGGTCTTGACATAGTAGTCCTCAAAGGCGGCGCGAATGGGCTGGCCACCCAAACGGATCTCGGCCCCGAAGTTGGATGTCTTCCCTTCAATGGTGACAATCATGTCCTTACGGTAGGGATCCGTGGTCAGGACCCGCCGGCCGTCATCGGTCTCAACAACGTAGAGGGAATCCCTTACCTCCACATCCTTAACGAAGACGGGAACGAATTGCCCCCTGGCCACAAGTTGGTCGCCAGGCTGAAGCTTGTCGACAGCATCGGGATGCACCAGAGTCAGCACAACGGTGACTGTAACGGTCTTCTCTTCGCCCATGGCGCCCGGCTTCTTGTTCAAGTAGAAAAAGCCGACAAACAACGCCAGGAAGACCAATATAAAGGCAAGATCAATAATGTTGATGAGGCCAAAGAGCCTCCCTTTCTGGTCCATCAAGTTGTTCTCCCTCCCCATACTTATACTTACTATAATCCTAACGACAGTGGTTGCCGCAAACAAATAAGAAAATGTGCCAAGAGCGCCAGCCTGAACACACTTCGACTGAATTCTGTGCGTTCCTGCTGGCACCATGGCACTATGGATTGGAACTATTCCCTGGTAAACTACTTTGTAGCTGTCTTGCTACGGATTATTGGCGCGGACCTCCCTGTCCTCAAGGAGATCCCTTCGTTTCTGAACGAAATCATCGCGCTCCACTTCGCCCCGGGCGTAGCGTTCTTCAAGGATGGTAAGGGCCGAAGAAGGCTCCCTGTAATCCCTGGTGGCGTTGCCTCCGCCGGCTCTGACCCGGTTACGGCTGTTGTCGACTATGAGGCGAATCAGCATGTAACCGGCGAGAATGAGGACACCCCAGAACAAAACCATCAGTATTAGTCCCCCAAAGAAGGAGACGGGCACGGAAAAGGGTAGGTGCATCTGGATATCACTCCTGTCTAATTGTCTCTAGGTCTCTTAATCGTGATTCTCAGCATACGTAACTGACTGTGGCCTTGGGAAAGACCCTCTCAATCTTGGCCAGAAGGAATTCCTCGACGTCCTGCCGGGCCTCACCGGTGTAGCAGTACTTGCCTCGCCCCTTGGGCCGCATCAGGTCGGCATTGTAGACATCAGCGGCCTTAGGCAGCGCCGCCTCATTTATCCGCTGGTTGGCGAGGCCATAGGTCATGAAGATGATCTCGATGAAGACCTGTTCCTTAACACCAGGATCCAGCCCCCGGGAGAGGTCATCAAACATCATCTCATACTGTTGCCGCCAGTCTGGTAGGACCATCACAGGGGCAATATTGATCCCAACGCGGTATCCGGCATGAAACAGCTTATTGGCTGCTGCTATGCGGTGAGCCAGGGCAGAGGTTCCCAGTTCAACGCGGGCTATATAGTCAGCCGGGTTGACGCTGATGCGGATCTGAGTCTTGTTTTTGTGATCGAGCTCTAGGAGCGGGTCCACCTGAGAAAACTTGGTTGCCAGAGTGGCTCGGGCTTTTGGGATCTCCGCAAAGCGCCTCACAGCCCACTGCAGATTCCCTGTGATGGTGTCTTCAAGCACCATATCACTGTTGGAGCCAATCTCGAAGAGGGCCTCGCCTTCGAGTTTGGCTGCTTTTCGTTCAACAGCTCCCATTATTTCCTCGCGGTTGACAAAGACCCGCAGGTAGGAGTTGGTGAAGAAGGTGCAGAGCAGGTAGCAGTAGAGGCAGAAGGCCGAACACCCCGACGAGGTGAAGGGCACTATGAAATCGGCGGACCGCTCGTTAGGCACAAGGCGGAGTGACTTGCGGATCCCCAGCACCAGCAGACGCTTGAGCCTCGTGTACTCCTGATCAGGAAGCCCCCGCAGTTCCGGGATTTTGTGATGAGCGTCCACCCAAATAATGTCCTTGCCCTCTTTCTCGTAGCGGGTAAGGAGCTGTCTGCCCAACTCGTATCCTTCTACCCCCTTTTCAGCATAGACAGCGGCGGGATCAAACACCGGCATCTGCAGCGCCACCCCCTTTGATAGTCAGCGTTGAACCAATTGTCCCTTAGTTTACCCCATCCTGAGGGGCGGGTTAACATTCAGGAGACAGGAAAAGACCCGGCCTCTGCAGAACTTACACTGCAAGAACACAGCAGACAATGACCATAGCAGTTGGTACTGGAGAATCCAGGCTATTAGGAGTGATGATGCGTGCTACCTCTACTCTTTGGCGTGTTCAATCTCTTCGCGGCATCAGTGCTGCAGGCAATCATAAACAAGGGCCCGACGGAGCCACTGCCTTTTTTCACCATTGCCATCTTCACTATCATCTACTGGTTCGCTGTTGGGGTCTATCTGGGAGAGAATGAGAAAGGCTTTGCAGACGTCTTGAGGAAAACCGCCGTCATCCACTGGGTAAGCATTTCCTTCTTCATCATCTTTGTTGTGGTAAGCGTGGTGCTCTCCTACACGACCTTTGCGGGCGCCCTGGTTCTGGTCCCTCTGGGGTACGTGCAGTTATACATCTTACCCGTAGTAGGGTTCGTGAACAGCCTGGGTTCGGTGGTTCCACAACTGCTGATCCCCGTCATCCTGGTTGCTTCTAGCTACATTACAATCTTCTTAGCCACTTCAGCCGGGGTGGCCCTGTCAGAGGTCATTCCCTTACCGAAGAAGAGGTAAGAACCGGCTGCCGGTCTCTGGCCTATCCTCACCCGCGGGATTCTAAAGGTGAGCCCTGGGAATACTTATTATGTGCTGAACCCAGCCCAGGAGGTAGTGATATGTCAGACGACTCAAGATTTCTGAAGGCCCTTGGCGTGGTTGCGCTGTCCTCGGCGGGGGGCGTCTTTCTCGTCAAGAAGCTTGTCAACTACGTATCCGACAGGATCCTCTACGACATCATGACAAAGGTATACGACGCCAATCTGTGGGAACTGGCCACTGCCACCCAGAGATTCGGGATCAACGATTTGGTTGAGACGGAACTGCGGGCCCACGCCGAGGACTTCATTAACCGCCCTATTGGCGGGCCCCGTAAGTTCAGGTTCCTTCAGAGAATTCTCTTTGATATTGCCCAGATGAACACCCTCCCCACCCCCAAAGAGACGATTATTGATACCAGTGTTGTCATTGGTCCCAGGGCCCGCAAGCCCATGGAGTTGGAGATTCCCATCTTGATCGGAGGTATGGCCTACGGCCTCGCCCTGTCGGAGGCCTACCGGATTGCCATTGCCAAGGGATCGGCCTTAGCGGGCACAGCAACCAACACTGGCCTTGGCCCCTTCATAACCGCTGAAAGGAAGGCCGCCAAGTACCTGATTATTCAATACTCCCGTGTGCCCTGGAACAAAGACAAGGAGATCCTGCGGCAGGGAGACGCCATCGAGGTTCAGTTCGGCCAGGGGGCCAACGCCGGCGTGGGAAGGATTATGAGATCCAGAGAAATCGGCCCGGTCCTCCGGCGGAGAATGGGCCTGAAGAAGGAGCAGGATGCCATTGTTCAAAACCGACTGGACGGGGTCAATTCCCCAACGGACTTGAGACGCTTAATCAAGCGCTTGAAGGCAATTACCAGCGGAGTCCCAGTAGGGGTCAAATACGGCGCTGGCAAGCACATTGAAAGGGATTTGGCCATAGCGGTCAAGGCAGGGGCCGACTTTATCAGTGTTGACGGAGCAGAAGCGGGAACCCACGGGTCTCTTCCTATTATGGAAGATAACTTCGGCATTCCTACCCTGATAGCTGCAGCCAGGGCGGCAAAATTCTGGGAGAAGCATCGTTTAAAGAACAAGGTGAGCCTCCTTGTTGGTGGCGGACTCACAACACCTGGTGACGTTCTGAAGATACTTGGCTTGGGAGCTGACGCCGTCTACATGGGGACAGCCCCGCTCTTTGCCGCCACCCATACCCAGGTCCTGAAGTCCCTCCCCTATAACCCACCTCCCCAGTTGGCCTACTATGACGGCAAGGACAAGAAGAAGTTCAAAATTGAGGAAGGGGCCAAGAGCCTCGCCCGCTTCCTCAACTGGACAGTCTTTGAGATAGAAGAAGGCGTAAGAGCCCTGGGGAAAACCGCCATCCGGGATGTCTGCAAGGATGACATGATGACCTACGACGAGGAAGTGGCCCAGATTACCGGCGTCCACCTGGCCTTTTACCCTCCGACTATGCTGAAGCCCCTGCGGCCCTAAAGCCGCGGATGCCCGTGTCCTTCATGCGCTGGATTGCCTCGCGGATGCGCTCTTCCTCGACGGTAAGGGCGATGCGAACGTAGTTCATTCCATTACTTCCCCAGGTAGCGCCGGGCGCCACAACTACCGCCAGCTCCTCCAGGAGCAGTCTGGCAAAACTGCCTCCATCGTACCCCTCAGGCACCGGCAGCCAGATGTAGAAGGAGCCCTTGGTAATCGGCAGCTCCCAACCCAGGCTGCTAAAGCCCGCCAGGGCGGCGTCGCGGCGTCTCTCAAAGACCGAGTTGGAGCGGGAAAACACCGTCTCCGGGCTACTCTTCAGGGCATGGACCGCCGCCAGTTGAACAGGGGTAAAGACCCCAGTGTCAACGTTGGTCTTGATCCGTCGGAGGGCGGCAATAATGTTCCTGTTGCCCACGGCAGCGCCAATGCGCCACCCCGTCATGTTAAACGGCTTGGAGAGGGAATAGGTCTCAACGGCAATCTCCATGGCTCCGTCAAACTCCAGCACCGACGGGGCTACATAGCCGTCAAAGGTCGTTTCCGCGTAGGCGTTGTCATAGCAGAGGATGATATCATGCCGGAGGCAGAAATCAACGACCCCCTGGATGTATGCGTCCTCTACCACAGCCCCGGTGGGGTTGTTGGGGTAGTTAATGATCATTAACTTGGCGACTTCGGCCACTTTGACAGGGATCTGGTCTAGATCAGGCTTGAACCCGTTTGCCGCCGTCAGAGGCATGAAGTGGGGCGCACCACCTGCCAGGCGGACCTGGGTGGCGTAGACTGGGTAGCCGGGGTCTGGCACCAGGGCAACGTCGCCCCTATCAATGACCGCCCAGATCAGATGGGCGAGCCCTTCCTTGGCGCCATTTAGGGCCGTGACCTCACTGGCCCAATCCAGTTCAACGTTGAAGCGGCGCTGGTAGTATCCTGCTACCGCCTGCCTGAACTCCGGGCAGCCGTTATAATCAGGATAGTTCTGGTGCTCAGGTCTGAGCGCGGCCTCCCGAAGAACCTCTACGATATGGTCTGGTGTTGGCAGTTCTGGGACCGGGTCACCAATGGAGAGATCAATCACGTCACTGCCCTCTGCAATCATCCTTGCCTTTTTCTGGTTCAATTCCGCAAAGAGATAGGGTGGGATGTCTGCTAACCGCCTGGCAAATTCCATGTCCCTGGCCTCCACTTCTCAAGGTAAAATACAATCTGCGAAGGGGCCATCGGCCCATCATGACGACCCCTCAGCAGAGTATTCTTGAGGACAGGCGCCAGTTCCTGTTAGGGCCCTTCCTGTCTTTTGTCTGCCTTTCGAAATCAGGAGGGCAGCGGTCTAGATACCCAGGCCACTCCGCTTCTTCTCGATGTGTTCATTGATTGCGGCGGCGGCCTTCTCCATATCCAGCTCAACCAGGACCTTTCCTCCGGTAAGATCCTCGACCTTGTCGGTGAGGATGTCTACTACAAGCTGGCTTCCGGTAACCGGTGGCGCCGGTGCCAGGTGGGTGAGGAGCCCAAAGGCAACAGCAAAGAATCCATCGGCCACAGCCTTCTGCTCCAGGTACTCAGGGGCAGACGCCGCCACCGGGAGCTGACTGGGATCAACGCCCAGGGCATTGGCAATCAGGGTCACGGCGACGCCGATTCTCCCGATGTCAACACAGGAGCCGAAGTTCAGCACCGGCGGGATGCCCAGGGCCTCACAAACACCGCGCAGTCTATCGCCAGCCAGGGCTGCCGCCTCTGGCACCATCAGGCCCTCGGCCTGGGTACCGCTGCTGACGCAGCCGGAGTTTATGACGAGGATGTCGCGCTTGATCAATTCCTTTGTCAGCTTGACGGCGGAGGTGTCGTGGCCATTCTCATTGTTGGTGCAGCCGACAACGGCCACGATGCCCTTAATATCGCCGCTCTTGATGGCATCCAGCAGTGGCTCAAGGGTACCGCCAAGGGCGCCAGCGATGGACTCCACAGAGAAACCTGCCATCGCCCTGGACCTGTAGTCAGGGATGTTTACTTCGCCCCGGCCCTTGTAGGCCTCAATGGCCATCATGACCAGTTCCCGGGCCTGCTCCTCCACTCGCTCTGGCTCATAGTCCACATTGCTCTCGACACCAGCCATGCGGAGGATGCGATTGACAGATACAAGCTTGGTGTGATAGTTGTCGGCAACGGTCTTGAGGCCAGGGATTGAACAGTTGAGGTCCATCATCACTAGATCCACGGCACCGGTAGCGACCATGTACTCCTGGTTGAGCCAGTTCCCCAGCTGACCGGCGAATTCGCCTGCCGAGGTTCCCTTGCGCTGCATCAGTTCCTGCCCGGTACACATCGAACCGTAGACCTTGATGCCCTTGGCTCCTGCTTCCCTGGCCATCTGTACCAGCTCTTCGTCGGCGACCGCATCCAAAACCGCGGTAGCTACCAGGGGAACATGGCCGTGAGCAACGATGTTAACGGTTCCCTCATCGAGAATGCCCAGATCTGCCTCGCTCTCAGTTATCTCGGGGGTGCCGAGGAGAATGTCCTGCACGGCAATTGTTGACACCAGCCCCAGGTAACCAGTGGCGATGGATAGCCGCAGCGAGGTCAGGAGCAGGTCAACGGGGTCGGTGTTAATCGAAGTCATGGACTTGGCGAGGGCATCCCGGATCTCCGAATGGAGTCCCCCCGGAACTATCCCAAGCCCCTCCCAGGCCTCTTTGCGGGTCTCAGGGGCATAGGCGTTAAGGACGGCCAACGGTTCGTTGGAGCCCTTCCTGAGCTCGTTAAGGATGGCATCGGCAAGCTCAGTGGCGATCTCATCGACAGGGCCGTCGGCATCAAGGCCAAGGGTACCAGCGACGTCGCGTAGCTTAGTCTCGTCAATGATCCGATAGGGGGTTTTCCCTTGAGCTGTGGCCTTGATGGTATGACAGAGCTCCTCAAGGTGATGGGCGTAGGCAGCGGCGCCATGGGTAACAAGACGCACAAGGTTTCTGGCAACAATAGTGTCGGCGGTGGCCCCGCAGATACCCTCCGGCGCCTTAGCTGATATGCGGCAGGGGCCGTGGGAGCAGAGCTGACAACAGATGCCCTGCTTGCCAAAGGTGCACTGGGGCTGTTGCGCCTCCCAGCGGTCAAAGGATGTTGTAATGCCCTTTTCCTTAGTCAGGGCGTACATGTCGCAGGTGGCTTTGTGTACAGACGGACAGCTAGAACAGTTATCCAATGATATCTACCTCCTATGTAATCCAGTTGTGCTTCCCGTGTAGCTCAGTGAGGGCTACAGCTTCTAGTGCAACACCCTGAATTATAGGGGTAGCTGGGACAGGTTTCCGTGAGTCAAATCACAATCTAATTGGAGGACCCACCAGAGGCATTGACATTGCGTCGGTTGAGGAGCCGGTAGTAGTAGTAGGTCATGCAGGCGACAAAGCCAGCTAATAGTGGATGAACCGTTGGTTCGTAGGTGATTCTTACGTCATGCCCGATGACTTCACCGCCCAAGCGGCCCACTAACTGGCCATCGTTGAAATGAAGGTTAATGTCAAACCCAAGTGTACCGCCGCCCGTTCTACCAGAGATTGCTCCCTTGCTTCCATTGTGGGCGCCATCGGTGACCTCCAATAGCAGGTCCTTCCCGAAGACTTCACCGCCAACCCTTCCGCTTAGGTGACGTCCGGAGACAGAAAGGTCAATGTCCTTACCATCAATGCTACCACCTGCCCGGCCGGTGAGTTTAGTCGGGGTTATCTGAACATCGAGGTCAGCGCCCCGGAGGGTACCGCCCATGCGACCGTAAAGACGCCGGTCAGCAATGTCGCAAACAACGTTGAAACCACCCAAGATTCCGCCAACCCTACCCCTGATGGTTCCGTGTGATTGTGTTATGTGCAGTGTCATGATCTCCTCCAATATGTACTGTAACTGCAGCTAAACAGTGAGATCCTTGACCTGACCTTCCTTTCCCAGAGTATGACTTGCGTCATCACCCTCTAAGAGATACCGCTTAAGCATCAGGCCGCCTACCACCAGGAGGAGAACCCCCAGCAGATCAAACCAGAGAGGAATAGTTGTCCAGGTCCACGGACCATCAGTGACGGGCACTATCCCCGACAGGTTCAGGATAACGACGGCAAGGAAGTTGTAGAAAGCATGCAACAGGGCCACAAGGTACAGGGAACCTGTCCGCAGCAGCAAATACCCGAGGCCGAGGCCGAGCACAAGAGCCATCACCAGTTGGCTGGGAAAGGGATGGCCGATGGCAAAGACCAGGCTGCTGGCCCACAGGGCCCTGCGAGGACCCATGGTCGCCGACCATCCCGTCAGCAAAATGCCCCGAAAGAGGGTCTCCTCGTAGGGACCGGCAGCGGTAACTGTAGAGAGCATCATGGGCCAGGTAAAGCCGTGGTAAAGACCCTCAACTAAGCCCCGAAGATACTCATACACTGGCTCAAGTTGGGGAAGAGAAGCGGCAAACTCGTGCACTTCTGTGAAAAGGACATTGGCGCCGACAAAGGTGAGTAAAGCCCCCACGGTAACCTGCCACCGGGGCCAGCGCAGCAGTGGTTCAGTTCTTGAAAATGACTCCCGGTTAACAAGCCAGACAGCGGCCACAAGGGCCGCCGGAGCAAGTAGGACCTGGGCTGCCCACTGAGCCGCCGCCGGCGAGAGGAACAGTGCCAGGACGCCTTCGGCCAGAAGCTCCAGTGCCCCCATGGTTACTACTATACCTATTCCCCGCCAGAAAGTGAGGACTCCTGTGGAACGCTCCTGCATGAAGTAACCCCTCCCACCAGAATGTGATTCCAGTACCTATTATACATGACATACTCTACCAGAATAGCCGGCAGCCAAAAAAGGTAAGTACCTTGATGAGGACGAAGTTGACTCGGGAGCACCTGTTATAGGAGGGTTATATCGATGGACTGTATCGTTGTACCGATGACAAGGCCCTGGGCCGAGATCATCGCCACCTGGCAGTATCCTGCCCCCTACTTCATCTACAGCATGACTCCAAACGCCGAGACCATCAACGAGCTGTTGGGTGGCAGTTACTGGGCAGTCCTGGAGCAGTCCACCGGTGAACTTGTGGGGCACTGCTGCGTTGGCGTCGCTGCCCAGGTTCCGGGTGGCGTCACTGTTGCGGCCTATGAGGATGGCCACGCCCTTGACATTGGCCTGGGCATGAGGCCCGATCTCACCGGTAGGGGTCTTGGCCTTGGTTTCCTCAAGACAGTAGTAGGCTTTGTTGCAGGTGAGTTCGCCCCACGGCGACTCCGCCTGTCTGTGGCCACCTTCAATCAGCGGGCCATCACCCTCTATGAACGCCTTGGCTTTGTGGTTGAGAAGGTATTCCTGAGTCCTGTGGCAAACACAGATATGGAGTTCCGATCCATGGTCCTGGACCTTGAGGCCTGAACTGGATACGGCTAACTGGGGCGGAATTTGCTAATCATAAGATATGAGAGGGTGTAGACTGTGCCACAACAAATGAAGCTCTGTGTTATTGGCCTGGGATATATCGGCCTGCCAACGGCATCCCTCTTTGCCACCAACGGCTTTGAGGTGGTGGGCCTTGAAGTTAAAGAAGAGGTTGTCGCCGCCATAAACAGCGGTACCGCCCATATCAAGGAGCCAGGGCTTAGCACCCTGGTCAAGGCGGCCATAAACTCTGGAAACCTCCGGGCTGTCCTCAATCCTGAGCCCGCCGACGTGTTCATCATTGCTGTACCCACTCCCCTCAAGGGTGACTTGCCCGACCTCACCTTTGTGGAGCAGGGCGCCATCTCGGCTGGGCAGGTTTTGGAACCGGGGAACCTGGTCATTCTGGAATCTACCAGCCCCCCTCGGACCACTGAAGACATCGTCCGTCCCATCCTGGAGCGGGAATCAGGCCTAACAGCGGGCAAGGACTTCTCCCTGGCCTACTGCCCCGAGCGGGTACTGCCCGGCAGCATCCTGACGGAGTTGGTCCGCAACGACCGCATCATCGGTGGCATTGACGGGGCCTCAGCCCAGCAGGCCTGGAGGCTATACTCCCAGGTGGTTGAGGGTGAAATTTTCCTCACCGACGCCACCACCGCGGAGACAGCCAAGATAATGGAAAACACCTACCGGGATGTAAACATAGCCCTTGCCAATGAGCTGGCAAAGGTCTGCCACGAAATCGGGGTCAATGCCTGGGATGTGGTTGAGTTGGCCAACAAGCACCCCCGGGTTAACCTGCATCTGCCAGGGCCTGGAGTAGGGGGCCACTGTCTGCCCGTTGACCCGTGGTTCATCGTTGCCGCCAATCCGGAACTGACTCCAATAATCCAGACGGCGCGAAAAGTCAATGACAGTATGGGATCAGAGGTGGTCAGCCTTGTGCAGCGATCAGTGGCCGCCGCTGGCATCCACCACCAGGATCAGGCCGCAAAGGTGGCGGTCTTCGGGGTGGCCTACAAACCCAACGTTGACGACTACCGGGAGACACCTGCCCTCCCCATCATCAGGTCTCTGACCGATGGCGGCTTTCGTGTAAGCATCTTTGACCCCTACATCCGCCAGTTTCCCTACGAGATCTCGAGCCTACCTGAAGCCATCAGGGATGCCGATACTCTACTGGTTCTGGCTAACCACGACGACTTCAGGTTCCTTGACCCGAAGGCCATCGGAGAGCTCATGCGCCGTAGATCCGTTGTTGATACCCGCAGCTGCATCGACAGGGAGCAGTGGGCGGCAGCCGGGTTTGAGATCCTCGTGCTGGGCGATGGAACTACCCTCTAGAAACCTCCCGTTTGTTGACAGATTAACAAGTATCGTGTACTGTTAACACAGGGTATATTTAGATGCTTCTCTAATAGTCTAAGTACGTGCTGTTTAGATAACGCTTGAGGCATATCTGACCACAACCGAGACAAAGGCGGTGGAGCAACTTGCCTGACCTTGATGACGTCCTGAAGGCCCTTTCTGACAACACGAGGCGAGAGATCCTGGTTGCGCTGAGGTCTGGCGACCTGAGCGCCGGTGAGGTCGCCGATAGGTTCGACATTACCAAGGCGTCGATATCCCACCACCTCAACGTGCTCAGACAGGCAGACCTGGTTGACAGCCGCCGGGACGGACAACACATCATCTACAGCCTTAACATGACGGTATTTCAGGAGTTTCTCAGCGCTTTTGTCGGCAAGTTCAAGCTCCGGGGAGGCGATGGCAATGCGTAGACATCTCATACTGGTACTGATTTTGTTAGCAGTGGGCATAGCGGTATTCAGCTTCCCCCAACTGCCGGACAGAATACCGGTCCATTGGAACTTCCACGGGGAGGTGGATGGATACGGGTCAAAGACCTTTGGCGCCTTCTGGGGACCTGGCCTGGCCATCCTGATTTACCTGGGGTTCACCCTCCTACCTAAGATAGACCCCCTGGCTAAGAACTACCGGCGTTTCAAGGACACCTATCTATTCCTGCGGGATGTTCTGATCGCCTTCTTCTTGGCCCTGTGGGTGGTGCCTGTGATTGCGGGATTGGGCTACCCCATTAACATGAACACCGCCCTGCCGGCAATCATGTCGCTTCTGATGATTGTCTTTGGTAACTACCTGGGCAAGGTGAAGCGCAACTGGTTCCTGGGGATTCGCACTCCCTGGACCTTGGACTCGGAGGAGGTCTGGAACAAGACCCACCGCCTAGGCGGTAGGGCCTTTCTGGCCGCCGGCCTGGTCAGCCTGGGGGCTAGTTTCACCCCCTATGGGTTCCAGGTCATGATTAGCCTTGTCTTGGCGGTAGCGGTTCTCACGGTGGTCTACTCTGCCGTCATTGGAAGGCCTGGCGCCTCAGGGTAGGTTCTGGAAGACATAGATCCTGGAAAAGGTAGATTTCGAAAAACCCCGTCTCTGGAGGCCCTCTCAGGGCCTCCTTATCCCTTGGCTATGATCTCCGTCAACTTCACCGCCAGGGCCTCGCTCTCGGCATCCCCGGTAACAATCTCGATATCATCGGGACCGGCGGCACCCAGGCCCAGCTCAACGGCGCGAGCAATCTGCTCCTGCTCAAAGATGCCTCGATCCTGGATTTCGGATTTGGTGCCGACGTGCTTCAAGACGGCGAGTCCGACGACATCGACGGCAATCCGGTCTCTACCAGCAATGAAGACACCGGTGTCAACCCGGGTCCCGGTGGCTGGCCCGCCATTTACAAAGGCGACAACACCGTCAAGGATGATCAGGTCGGGCTGGAACTGGGTGTTGATCTCGGCGATCATCCGGCGCATGTGGTCGGAACGGTGAAGCTGCTTCATGTAGTCTGTCCCCTCCTTGGGGACAACGCCGACGGCCAGCTTCAGGCTGAGAGTAAAGACACCGCCATACTGGTGAGTCTTGAGGCAGGGGGTCCAGACCAGAAAGTCGGCATCAGTTACCAGCCTTGCCACCTTAAAGCCCTCTGGCCAGTGGTTCGCCTCGGGTCCCACGGCCTTCCAGCCATTTTCGGGTAGTTCATCAAAGTTTATGAGTTCGGCCCCATGAGGATGCCCTTCTCCGCCAGCACATCTTCGGTGGGAGGCGGCCCGCTGCGGTCCCCCAGGCTCAGGGCGGCAGGTCGGCGCTCTTTCAGCTGATTCAGTATCTCTTCCAGGGTGTCATTGTGGGTGGAGCCCGGCGCTTCGTCGGCGGTGTTGAAGTTGGGCTTCACAAAGACCCTTCTACCCTCGATTCCCTGGGGCTTAGCCAGCTCAAAGCACCTCTTTACTCCTGCCCGCCTGTCCATTGTCTTTACCAGGTAAACTCTACTCTTCAGGGTTATAACCTCCTCTTCATTGGGAGCATCTAACTTATCAGTAGCCTGTGTACTAAGCTGACCCACCAAACAAGTTCACACCCCTAGATCAGTTCTATCTTTGCGCCCTTAAAGACCACGTCAAGGTGCATGGGAACCTTGTTGCTGCCCCCGTAGAACAGGTCGCCGCCAATACCGCTGTGGGCGGTCCCTCGCAGGCACTCATCAGCGCTGATGAAGCCGGTGGGATCTCCATCACTGAGCCCTACCCCCAGCTCAACAACGAGCCGGTAGTCCTGGTCATAGCGGTCAAAGCAGGCCTGCAGGCGCAGGGCCATCTCCCCGCCGCTGACACTGGTTACATAGCCATCCCTGACCTCAAGGGTCACCGGCTCATCTACCAACCCCAGGGGATCAATTATCTCGCCCTTGACCACGAACTCACCTACTGTGACATCAACGACAACTGTCCCTGAAGCTGAGCCCTCAACTATGCCGGTATAGGCCTCAGACGGGGGTAGATAGGCGTGGCGCTGATCACCCTCAACCATGAAGGGCAGCACTTTGAACCCCCGCGGCCTGAAGGTAATATCCGTTCCCCCCGGTGCCGTCACCCTTATCCGCCTTGTATCCTTGGACTCTGGGGTACCTCTCTTCATCCCTGCCAGTCCATCGTTGAGTAGCAGGGCGTTCCTGGTGGCCTCCATGGCCGCATCTGGGCTGGTACCCAGGGCGGTCCCAATGGTTTGGCCTGGCCACCTGGGCCTGACAACGCCGGAGCGACCAGAGAAGCCCTCAGGGCTTTTGAAGGTTGGGAAGAGCCTCCAGTAGGGAAGGGTCTTCCCTATCTCCTCAGAGAATACCGCCAAGATTATGTCATCCTTGCTAAGCTCCCTTAATAACCCCGCCAAGGGCTTTATGTCTCGTTCCTCATAGGGGTTAGTTGAGAACAGAAAGAGAGATGCCTTGCACCCCATCTCCTGGGCGGCCTGACAAAAACCCTCCGCCAGCCAGAGTCGAGCCGGATCGGTGAAACACCAGAGCCGATCGCCGGGTTTGGCTTTGAGGTAGCCCTCAAGGGCTTTAATACAATCCTGCTTGATCTCTTTGTCCTTATCGAAAGCAGCATTCATAGCTATATTCCCCCTGTCTTTCTCTATCTTACCACTATCTCTGACCCAAACCTACTCAGGCCAAAGAGCCCCTCCCCTATGGGCCAGAACCGCCCCCGTGGTCGCTAGCCGCAGGGCGGCGTTCCCGGGACCGCCGATGACCAGCGAGGCGTTGCCAAGGGCCTTGGTGTCCAGGAGAGCGTAGCCAACGTGCCCCCGTATCTCCGGGTTCAGCCCCAAAGAGATGCCCATCACGGTAACGCCCCCCTTACCAAGGTGGGCGAGGTCAGCGAGAATAGCCTTCGCCTCGCCATTGTCAGTTGTTACGGTCCCTCCCTCTATGGCCAACCCTACATTGCTCACAGAGCGCCCCAGGTGGCTGAGGGTCGGGATCATGAAGGTGCCCCTAACAGAGTCGAGCGCAACAGCGAGGGTCAGTTCACCACCTGGTAGCTCAAGATCAACATGGTGCAGCAACCAGTGGGTCAGCTGGTCTCCTGCGGGCGGGAGGGTTCCGTCGTTGGTAAGCAGAGGAAAGCGTTGGTCCGGGTCAATCTCAAAGCGCAGATCGGTTCCAGCTGGACAACTCAGCACAAACCCGCTCTCGTGTCCCGCCATGGCCTGCTCCAGACGGCCCTGGAGCCTGCGGGCCATAGCCTTCAGCTCTGTAGGCGAACACATGATGCCCCGCCAGAAGCCGTCGTGAAGGGCTACATACTCCTCCCATTGAGCCCTGGCCCGCTCCTGGCTGGGGTAGCCCATAACAACAACCCGCAGCCCAGCGGCCTGGGCCTCCCTGAGGGCCCTGTCCTCTGCCTCTTCCCACAGCTTCGCGCGGGCCATTGATAAGCCATCAAGATCGGGAATGTCATAGGAACTGTGCATCGATAGTAGCACATCGGCCTGCCGCAGCAACGCCGCATAGGCGGGGTGCCCCTCCTTCAGGCGTTCATCAGGGAGATCGAAGAGCAACCGCTTAAGGTGCTGGGGACTTGAGGGGAGTACCAGGGCGTCTCCCCCGACAAGGCGAGCGACAAAGGCGACTCGCTCCATCAGTTCAAGTTGACTCAGCCCACCGTCAACTACCAGAAGGGTCCCAGGGCCAATTCCGAGCCCGTCCGCAATGTGCCTGGCAACAAGCTGGTGGTCAACGTTCAATTCCTTATGCCGGCGCCACTGAAGCATGTTACCTACAGCGGCATCCTGTACTGTCTCTATTGCTTGGGGGTTAGCCCCTACCCCCCTCCCCACAAGGAAGGTTTTCGCCACGGCCCGGTAGTACTTCTCAATGACCCCACCCTTGGGGACCTCCTCAACCAGCTCGATGAGGCCCTTCTTCTCCAGCTCCTTTACGTGATAGTAAAGCTTAGCGTGGGGCTCACTAAAGCTCTGAGCCAGCTGATTGACGGTTGCAGGCCTTTCAACCAGATGCTCAAGAATCTCCATCCGCCGCTGGCTCGCAAGGGCCTTGATGGTGCTGGCCTCCTCGATTACAATCCAGTCCTTCACAAAGCCACCCCTTTACCGCTCCCTGCTGGACCTTTCTGATCACCCTCCCCTGCCTGACCTGGCCGCCAGTCATTGAGCATCTGGTACTGAGGCCTGAGGAAAGCCACTCCTGCTACGATAGTGATCAGGACCCCGCTGATGCCAATTACATTATGGGAACCGATGGCCAGAGCCAGCGGGCCCGCGATACCGGCGCCAATGATAGCGGCTACCCTCATGAGTGAGCCGTAGACTGTGGTTACTCGTCCCCGTTTATCTTCGGGAGCCGCTTCCACCAGCACGGCGTTTATTGGAATCTCCGATAGCCCATCACACAGGCCCAGAGCAAAGAGCCACAGGATGAACCAGAGGTAGTTGGGCTGGCCAAAGCAGGTCACTGAGACCAGGCCGATGAGGAATATAGCCCCCACAATCAGTCTTCCCCTGGGGATACCTTTGCCGAAGTAGCCTATCAGACCTGCCGAGATCAACAGACCGGCTGCCAGAACGCCTTCGGCGATGCCCAGTTGTGCAGGTGAGACCCCCAAATGATTCCGGAGGTAGTCAACGAAAAGAACGCTAAGCCCTCCAGCAAAGACAAGGACCACCGAAAACAGCGTCAGCAGGTAGCGTAGGATTTCACTATTCGTGATGACGCGAAGGCCTTCATGAAACTCCCGCCTGAACCATCCGGGAGCCTTATCCACTGCTTGAGCTACCTCTGGCACGGCGGCCAGTAGGACCATCAGGCCTGAGAAGAGAAAGGTGGCCGCGTTGATGGCAAAGGCAATACCTGGACCAAGCAGGGCCACCAAAGCGCCCCCGATGGGGGGACCGACCAGGCCCATGGCCTGAACCGTTGTACGCTCAAGCCCAACGGCTGTGATATACTCCTCTTCTCCGACAATCTTGGGAACCACCGAAACCCTGGCGGGAGAGAAGAAGACCGAGGCAGCGGTAGAACAGAAGGCGACTGCTATCAGTATCACTGGTTCTGGCCTGAAGGCAGCCACAGCAAAGAACCCCGTCCGAAGAAGATCTGCCAGAACCATGACCCTCTTCTTATGCCAACGGTCAACGAAAACGCCTGCAACGGGGCCCAGGATAATGGCGGGAATGGCCTGGGCGAGCACAACCGCGGTCAGGAGCAACGGGGAATTGCTGACCATTGTTACCGCCACCAGAAGCCCAATCCTTGCTAGGGCGTCCCCCAGGCTTGATGCGCCCTGGGCCAGCCAGAGTTTTACATAGATTCCGTTGCTCAAGACCGCCCCAAACCCAAGGGCCCTTCCCTGTCTTATCATAAACATCAACCCCTCCTATACCAAAGTATTTCCTTACGCCTAATTTATTTTAGGCATAGGAAGGGTAATAATCAAGTGTTTGGCAAGATTCTTTGTGACAGATCTCTCTTGTTTTACATTGCCGGCCATGTGAAAAACCTACCGCCGGCCACAGTTGGATGGCCCATTGTTCCGGAAGCGTTAGAGAACAGCAAAAAAAGGTTACTCATTTGACTACTCACCTCCCACGCTATCCTGCTGGCCACATGGGGTCGGTATGTTGTCAAAGAGATGTCTAGATCTGGCAAAACTCCATTTATCCGGATCTTGGCCCTACCCCAGTCTGCCTGGGCTTGTTCTCCCTAGTCGGCGCTCAGGGGAATGAAGGCCTCCTTGGGCTGGTCCCTCAGCCGGGCGACAAACCTTCGCACCGTGGACTCGGCACCGGTAAACCTGTACTCCTCTACCAGCCGGTCATAGATGCGCCTTGCTGTGTGTCGCTGCTTATCAGGGGCTTTCGTGTCATCTTGAAGCCACTGTTCCAGCTAGGACTACTCAGACAGATCTCTTTGACTCTTCTATGATAAGCAGTACAGCATAAAGAAACAACAGGCCCATTGAGGCCAGCGTTGAGGCATCATACACTGCTCTAAATAACTGCGGTGACCAGCGCTGCGCCCAATTGTCTTCCCCGATCACCCAATAGGCCAGAGGGTTCGAGATTCCGATGCCTTCTGAATTCGGGATCAGGCTGGCAATGTAATTCTGGGACAAAGCCACATTGATGAACATCGAGAACAAGAAGAGCACTAGTACACCTTTTGACCAACGAGTTGGTTTCTCGGATGTTATATACAAAAGGAGCAACCAAGCCACGGCAGGCACTATCAACGACAAGAAGAAGAACTCCCTACTAAGGCTTATGGCGCCCATTAAAGACCATCCTCTCTAAAAGTGCGGTGCTTTCTCAATGCACATCTTCCTGTGTACAGATTGACCAGTTGGCTAGAGAAATCCTTCCCGGCGGTACAGTAGCCTTCGTTTGAGAATAACTGGGGGGGCAGCCCCCCCCCAGCCCTCTACTCAACTATCTACTTCGCTCCTTCTCGGACATATTCGAGAAGCCATGTAAGTGCATGCGCGTGTTGATCGTCATTCTCACCAGTGAAATAGCTATCGCCGCTCGCATCAACCAGAAACACACGAGTGTCCTTCTGTAATTCGCCAATGGCCTCGTAGTTCGCAACGACATAACTATCGGTAAAACCAACGAACGTAGCTTCATAGCGCTCAGATATATGCTGCCGTATCATAGCCACCATTTCTTCAGTAACAGGAGCGTTAAAAGCAATGGTCATCCGCCGGTCACCGGAGACAGCCCTGGCTTGAAGCTGCTCAAGGCGTACACCATACGTTTGCAGCAATTCTTGCACTCCTTCATAAGTTAGTGGCTGGTCAAATGTTACAGTGGCAGCAACGTTGTCTACTTGTTGAGCGATAAGCTCGCTGTTCATTTCTTGTATTCTCTCTTTGTATTCTGCGATCCCCTTGGAGGAACGTTCTATAGACATATAGGCCTTGATCAATGCAGTTTCGCCGCAGGAATCACAGCTGGGAGTTGATGCTTGTGCCTGCGGTTGAGTTGCTGAAGCATATCCAACGACCACCACCAATAGAACAAAGAAACCAAATGCAGCAGTCAGTTTTTGTCGGTTAGTCACATTCAGCCCTCCTTAATAAGATTCACTTCCTCAATTCCGCACTGCTAGATGCCTCATTGACGATCTAACTATGGTTGTCCGTAGTAGTCGCCATACCGAAGGGTAGATTGGATGACGTCTGACTGCACACAATTGTTATAATCTCCACTCCACCATGGCTTGTTGCTCATGGCGAATTGTACTTGGATTTGACCACTATCGTCTGGTTGGCCTGTACGATAGTCGATCCAAAGCACATCCATATCATAGGGGGCATCTACATAGATTGACTCGAATACTACTAACTCGGCTTCCTCACAGTAACCATCACCATTATCGTCCTCGAAGTCTACTTTGCAGTCTCCGAAGTGTGTCGCTATCACACCCGCATCTAGAGTTTCGGCTCCATCCGGCACATTTGCACAATCTATCGTTAAGTAGGCATTGACATTATCACAGCTCGTTCCTGGATTGTCCCCTCCATTGTTGTAATCCTCGATAGCATTGACGTTGTATGAGTCAAATCTGAAGTCAACATATAACCAGAATGAGTTGTTTCCGTCGTCAAAGTCCGTAAGCTGACCTGTTCCTTCCTTCGGTACATAGCTTCCGTGGCTGTAGTCCGAATAGGACCAGCTATCTACTGTGGCAGCCATAACCGTCGTAGCCAAAGCAACACCAACCGCCAATACCAAGCCTAAAAGTGCAAGCCTCGAGTGTTTCAGAACCATCATCTCCTCTCAAGTCACAATAGGATGGGTGGCTTTTGGAAGAGCAGAACGCTCTACATCTGCATCACCGCCTAACCGCCTAGTCCGAACAGCATTACGCTAACCGTTCTTGCTCAAACGAAGTCTTCCCGTGGAGGTCTGGGTGTCAAGATCCGTTGCTATCAACATCGGTGTACAATTTAGGTAAATCGCCGGTTTATTAGTTTCGGTGGTGGGATCTGAGAAAGAAAGTTTCACACCCCTTAACCGTCTAACTAATGCACCAAAACCATTGTAGTGACCCCCCATTTGTCAACACTCTAAGCGCCATTTTTGCGTACCAGCTGCTTGAGAAGTGGCTTGGTGCCTCATAACCCAACTCAACCTATCCCTGGTGCTGTCTGCGCATTGCCTGACATCGCACCACCCTGGCCTGTAGGCCATGCTTCCGCATGATCCTTTGCACCAGCCTGCGGTTGATTAACACCAGTCCTTCCCGAATCGTAACCTTGCCCAGACAGGGCGGTAGCCAAAGTAGGGCTCGTCCTGGAGTATTCCCTGGATGCGTTTGCGCGCATCTTCCTCTCTCTGCACTGCCGGGTACACGCACCCCCGGGTTTTCTAGATGGTCTTTGGCCTGATAAAATGCACTGCGAGAAATGCCCATCACCCTACAGATCATTTCGACTGAATAGTTACCCCTCAGCTCGATACTGAGCCTGACTAATTCTCCGGCCGCTGGTTGAACCAAGTATCCTTTTTTGTGCAGCTCAAGCTCCATCGTGGTGCGCCCCAACGCCTGCTGGGCCTGGCGCAGTTGCGTCTCCAACTCCTTCTCCCGCTGGCAGATCTCTGCTATCGCCTGCTAGTCAAGAAATTCGGCACTCCTGGCGAAGTACCTCGCAAGCCGGAGCTGGTAATAACCGCTCAATCGCCAAGTTAACCACACAGCAATCCCCTGCTACAGCACGTGCACAGACGGTTCTGAAAATAACCACCCAAAAGAGGAGAAAACCACTGTATGCTGGAAGTGGATGTATATGTTGGGGACACAGTTTAGGGCTATTCGGACAAAAAAGCAGCTGACCCAGGAACAGGTCGCCTCTGGCATTGCATCCCGCTCTTACGTTAGCGACATAGAAAGGGGTAAGTCCGTCCCAAGTGCTGGAATGCTTGCACAACTAGCCAAGCGCCTAGACGTGCCGTTAAGTTGCTTCAGCAAAAGTTTTAGCGTGGCACCAGCCAGCCCTGTGCAAAAGCTGGAATTTGCAGCCCTTCTGGCCAAGCAATGCGACGTCTCTACCGCCCAAGAATTCTATAGCCTCATCGAACCGGTACTTCTCGCCGAGAGCCAATCATACGCAGCTGAAGTCTATGAGACAAAGGGTTTGATTGCGTATGAAAACAATGCCCTGGAAGCAGCAAGAAAATACTTTGAAAAAGCAGTGGAAGTTCGGGACAAGACCCCTTCCCACTCATTCGAATTAGCACAAGCCCTATTTCGGCTAGGAACAATAGAGATGCGGTCCGGGAGCTTGGCAAGCGCCACCGGAAGCCTGTATCGAGGGTTTGTGACGTTCCAGTGGCACGAGCAAAGTCAAAGGCATATCGGAGTAAGTAAGGAACGGAAGCTACGCACTTCACTAGTAAACGCCCTAACATTAGTGCTGCTTCAGAGGCGACACACCCAAGCAGCGGTAGCTGTACTAAACTACGTCGAACAAACCTGGGAAAAGCGAGGGATCGCCCTTCCTACGCAGCTTAAACTTTTGCACGCCATATCGCTAGTAGGAATACGGCAGCTAGATAAAGCCAAAAGAATTCTGCGCCATGTCCTCCTGGAGGCGGACCTCACGCCCCTCAACGCCCTTCTTGCCCACAACTACCTTGCCATCATCTATCGCTTAAATGACCAATACACCGATAGCGAAGCGGAACAGTTGATCGCGTGGAGAATCGACCGTGAACACAGCCTGGGTAAAGGGCGGGGGATCTGTAACGAGCTAGCCAAATGTGCATTGAATCAAGAGGCCCCCGAGAAGGCCAAATTGTGGCTAGAAAGGGCTGAAAGCTTCTCTTCACGGTTTGAGACTGAGCTACAAGCGGAAACGGCCTTAATCCAAGCAAGAGTCGACGCTACTATGAACAGGATTGATTTGGCGCGAAAAAGCTTACGGAAGGCGGAGCAACTCGACATAGCGACCGGGATATACCAGAAACAAATAACTTTGGAAAGAGCCCGCCTAGCCGCGCTAGAGAAGAATGATGAACTGCTCTTGCGGCACCTTGACGAGCTAAGGCAACAACTAGCTCTGGACTCCCTTTAAGAGAAGGAGGAGCATCAATGCGAAAACTCGTAATCGTGAACTTGGTTTGCGTTCTCCTGAGCGCTGGGTTGATAACTGCAATACCCGCAGTAGAGACCCTAGCAACAGAGTACTATCATTCTACGATCGCCACCGAACCAGCCGCTTCAGGACCTGTGCTTCCTGACCCCCCAGAACCGCACGAAGAAAGTGTGACAGAAAGTGTTTAGTGGGGCCCGACGGCCTCCTCTGTATCTTCAATGAGCCCCAAGTAGGCTTGCGCAAGCCCGTCAGGAGACTCGACTGCAGTGAGTCTCAGATGTCTGCTCATCGCATTGTCAAAAGCCACCCATGCCCTCTCTAGCTCTTCCATGATTCGGAGGTCAGTCTTATCAAGCTGCGGCTTACTCTCTAGGTTCAGGACAAAGACAGCGCCCTTCCCGGGCGAATACTGAGGATTAGTCACCGCCTCCCACTTTGCACTGCTGAGTTGGGCTTTGTTCAGAGTGAGAAGAGCCAGCACGATCTTATCGTGTAGTGCCATTGCCTCGGAAAGAGCCGTAAGGTTTTGTTGCGTTGGATTGTCTAAGGCTTCGCTAAAGAGCTGCAGAACCGGTCCTGTGCTGTAGAAATTGACTAGTCGCGTCTCCGTATCCCTGAGCATTACCGCTTGCTGAACGTTTGTCTGGGATAGCCCAACAATACTGACCGCAACAAACGTTGAAAGAACTAACACTGCCGCAATCCCGCCTGCCACCAACCAGGACGCGGGAGCAGCACCCGCTCGTGGGATTAAAAGCCTCAGCTTTTTGCCTTCATTCGCAAGGCCAGAAACTAGAACTAAAGTCACCGCGACAACCCCAGCCAAAGCAAGTAAGATACCCGCCACCTTACCATCTCCTTTCCTTACTGGTAGCATTATACATCACTTCTGCTTGGGCATGCAAAAAGCAACCCGGGCCACAAGGGCAGTGGTGACATAATCTATCTTCGCGGACACTGCTCAGAAAACGGGACTGCCAGATCCGGCGATTCTGGGCAGATTCAGTCCTTGGCGGGCAATTAGACCGCCGAAAAAAGGGGCCGTAAAATACAGTCAATAATGAGAAGGGCGCGCCTGTGACAGATCTCCCGATTGCTTCGGATTATTCTCGATAGCTACCGCAGCGCCTCCAGAACAACTACAAGATTCTCCGCGCCCAGGCGCCAGTAGGCGAGTCCAGCCAAACGGTGCTTCCTCGCCAGTGGCAGCTTCTCAGCCAGGGTTTCTTCTGTCTCATAGAACCCGTTGAGCCCGAGGAGGACCTTGCTGGCTGGCACTTTAGCCAGAGTAAGGGCAATTGCCTCCTCCACTTTGACCAGGGGTTCTGGGTCAAAGGACGCCTCCTTGGCGTAGTCGTAGGCCATTATGACCACCCTGTCGGCAACCTGGCCGATGGCCTGAAAGTCGTAGCCCTTGTAGGAGCTGTTGGGAGCGTGCAGACAGGCGTAGAGCTCGATCCCCTCCTGGTGGGCCTCAAAGGCAAAGGCCTGATAGAGGTGGGTCATCCTCTCTCGGTCGCCCTCAACATCGCCAGCAAGCCCGTTGCCTTCAAGGTCCAGAAGGATCCCGTCAAAGCCTTTACTGATGGCGTCACTGACGGCTCCCGAAGCCAGGGACTTCAGGTCCGCCGGTGTCAGCCCCAATAGCCGCTGCAGCTCGCCCCCCTGATTATCCTGGAACACCATTAACAGCGAACGCTGCGGCATGTTGACAATGTCCTCGACCTGCATGTCGTAGTCGAAGGTCACCGTTACCTCGCCCCGCTGGTAGCTGCCGCGTTCAAAGGGCTCAGGCCACCGGAAGGTGGCTGCGTCGAAGGACAGTCCCTCCGCGGTTAGCGTACTCCACCCAAAGGCTACTGTGTTGAGGTCGGGAAGGGAGCTGACCTGAGCAAGGTCCTCCGGCGAAGCGATCCGGATCTCGTCGGCGGCAGCCTTTGAGAACAACTCCCCGCTGGACTTGATGGCGTAGAAACCCAGAAGCTCTCCCTCGTAGTGACTATACAATGAGACCGAGGAGTCCTGGTCATTCCAGATCACCTCAAGGTCAAGGGCCTCGGCAACAAACCTCAGGGGCACAAAGGTGCGATCCTCAATCAGTACTGGGGCCACGGGGAGAGGCCGGGTTTCGCCATCGATAACGGCCTGATCCTTACCAACCCTCAGGAGCACAACCCGATCCCCCTTCTCTATCCATACCACCTGGATTGGCCCGTGCCACGTTACCGAAAACCCCAGGGCCTCGGCGACAAACCGCACTGGAACCATGGTAGTCCCCTCCACAAGGGTGGCGGGGGGGTCACACTCCAGCAGATCCCTGTCGAGATAGATAGGCACCTTCATGTTATCGGCTCCAACGGCCTGACTTGTGGCAACCACAATCAGGCCAATGACGGCAACGCCGATGGCCACACGGAAGGCCCTTCGCTTCGCAGTATCCCTATTCACCTGAAACACACCCTTTACAGAGAGAAATGGCCGCTCCCGGCTGGGACAGGCCGGTGAGGATCTGTCCCCTAGGGTTATCCCCAATTAAAGGAAGGAAAAATCACCAAAGCCATTCATTTCCCTGACAATGGCCACCAGCAGCTTGGTTGCGGTCTCAAGGTCGCGCAGGTCGGCCATCTCTACGGGTGAGTGAGAATAGCGCCGGGGTAGGGTGACGGAACCCGCCGCGATGCCCTCAGCGGCCAACTGCATGGCTGAACTGTCGTTGTTACCGCCGCGGAAGATCATGGGCTGGTAGGGCAGATTGTGCTTTTCAGCGGTGTCCACCAGGATCTTGCGAATCTTCGGTGGCACGGGAGCCCGTCCCCCTGCCCCACTGACGAAGGAGAACACGGGGCCCTTCCCTATGTCGGTGTGGAGCTGGCTCTTATTGACATCAGGGGTCCCACCGCAGGGAATGGTATCGAGGGCAAGGGCAAAGTCCGGCCTGACCCGCTCCGCCGTTACGCTGGCGCCGCGCAGCCCCACCTCTTCCTGGACGGTTACCACGGCCCAGAACTCGCCGCCGAAGTCCCCGTCAGCCACCTGCTCGAGGACCTCCCAGAGGACAGCGCAGCCGGCGCGATCGTCCAGGGCGGCGCCGCAGAAGCGGTTTCCGTCACTGAAGACCGACATCTGATCCTCATAGGTTATAGGGGTTCCGATCTCAATCCCCAGGGCCTCGACTTCCTGGCGGCTGCTGGCGCCCACATCGATGTACATGGAATCCGCTGACGGGACCTGGCGCCTCTCTTCTGGTGTCTGGTAGTGGCCCGGCCTGACGCCGACGACACCGAAGACCTGGCCGACCCTGACCTTCCTGCCAACCAGCAGGGAGTCCAGGACCCCACCGATCTTCTCGAAGCGAATGAAACCGCTGTCGTCGATGTAGCGGACAATAGCGCCAATCTCGTCGGAGTGGGCCGCCAGCAGGAACCTGGGGCCCTTCCCCTTCCCCTTCTTGAGGGCGAAGATGTTCCCCAGGGCATCCACCTCCACACTGTCGGCATGCTCGGAAAGCCTGTCCTTGAGGAAGCTAACTACTTCAGTCTCGTGCCCTGAAACACCCTTGAGGCTCATCAGGGTCTTTGTCTTCTCCAGCAATCTGTCTCTCATTAGCGATGCACCTCCTGTAAGGTATTATTTCGATTCCCGTAGGGCACCAACCTGCAGCAAGCAGTTCATTCCTAACGACTCCTTCGGTTGATCACTATTGCGTATAGCGCCAGTCCCAGTATGGCTGCGGGAACCGCTATGGACTCAAACCCCTTCTGCCGCTGCTTTCTCATGATGCCGGCCTCAAGGTCTTGTATCACTCTGTCTACTGTAGCGACATCACTGCCAGTTACTACGGCCACCATGTTCTCATATCTCCACAGTTTAAACGGCTCCACTATAGTCCTAGACCTGCCATTGATGATCAGACGGTTGTCCATCACGGCTATAGTTACGGGCAGTTCAGCTGAGGGGTACTCATAGATGTCAATATAGGCGACAGCACCGTCCACCGACACCGTCAGTGGGTACTTCACGGCCTTAAACAACTCATCATGGGCCGGCCGGTGAGGGGAATCGTAGATGAAGTAGTCCCTGTTCTCGATGAATACCTCATTTACCTCAAAAGCCGTTGGGATCTGCTGTCGGCCACAGCTGTAATACCAGACAGTACCACCGACAAACACCAGGACCAGCAGTACGATTACTGCCCTCATGGACGTGAGGAACACCGGCTATGTCACCCCCTCTGGGATAGTACACCTACACTTCCATTTCATGCAATCATCAAGTTTTCCTGCAGAAGAATGTGGGCAGTTGCCGCCCACTTTAGCAAAAACATGCGTAACAAGGGCTCCGAATCACTTAGGTTGGCCAGTGGCCTCGCTATTGCGCCAGACCCAAGAGATTGATAAGATAGACTGCAAGCTGCTTTGAGAAGCCACTTAGGGAGTTGGTACAATGTTCGAACTTATCGCCCTGGACCTTGATGGAACCATTGTCAGAAGAGATAATACCATTGGCCCTGAGGACCTGGCTGCCCTGGAAGGCGCCAGGGAACTAGGTGCTAAGATTGTGATTGCCACCGGCCGGCGGTACGCCTCCAGCTTGGATCATGCCCACACCCTTCACACCGAGCTACCAATCATCTGCTACACCGGGGCCCAGGTTGTTGACTACAGGACCGGACAGATACTGAGAGACATAACCGTGCCTGAGCACGTCGCCGCGAGCTTAGCCCATTTCTCCGACGAAAACCCGCAGGTCAACCTGATTGCCTATGCTGATGATATGGTTCACGTCCTGAGAAACCACTATGACGCCAGTATGGCCACGTCCTTCTGGCCTAACAGGGACTTGAGGGTAGTGGGTTCCCTGGCTGACCTGGTTGAGCAGGGATTAGACTTCTCCCAGTTCATTACCGTTGGTGAAGACAGCGCCAACAAAGTCCTTGAGCACTACGAGACCAACGGCGACTGCACGATTCACAACTGTGGCTCTGGAAGCACGCGCACGGTACACATCATTGGCCCAGGGGCCACCAAGGCGGGTGCCCTGTCATGGCTGGCAGAGCGGCACGGTATAGCCAGAGAGAAGATTATTGCCTTTGGCGATTCCGAGAACGACCTTGACATGCTGCGCTGGGCAGGGCTTGGTGTGGCCATGGGCAACAGCCACCCTGAAGCCGTCAGGGCAGCAGACATCAAGACGGCGCCAGTGGACGAGGCCGGTGTCGCCCAGGTCATCAGGAAGTACTTCATGGAAGACGCTGTTTAACATGGAGGGCATCACGGAAGAGAGGGTGATCTAGTGACAGGACACAAGCTCGGCCTACGGCCCCCTGGCCTAGATCCGCTCCCGCAGTAGGTCGCCAAGGTCAGATTCAAGCCTCGGCCCTGTTCCCCAAAACTCGCGCAGGGCGCGGTATTCCTCAACGGCAGCGGCCTTCTCCCCCCGGCCACCGCTGTAGATGGCCCGGATAAGCAGGTTCTTCGGGGTATGCTCCGTATCAATGAACTCAATAATCTGGGTGCTGTAACCCATGATCTCCAGGAGGTTAGCCCGCATGCTGTCGGTGACAAGGGCCGCCATCCGCTCCTTGATGATCCCGTGCTTCTCCAGGGGGCGCATCACCGGGTTGCTGATCCTGTGCATTAGCTCGTGCTGGCAACAGGGCACCGCCATTATTACCTTTGCCCCCCAACGGACCGCCTGGGCCAACGCCCCGTCGGTGGCGGTGTCACAGGCGTGGAGGCTCACTACCATATCCACACCGCCCTCGGCCTCAAACTCCGCGATGTCGCCCAGTTGAAAGCGGAGACCTCTAAGACAGAGTTCCTCTGCTAACCCGCTGCAGTGGTCGATAACATCCCTCTTCAGGTCCAGCCCGACAATGCTGACATTCAGGCCCGCCTCCACTACAAGATAGTGGTGAAGGGCGAAGGTCAGGTAAGACTTGCCGCAGCCGAAGTCGACAATCCGAAGGGGCCCATCGGTCTTGGGAAGGGCCGGCACCACATTGGCCACCATCTCCAGGAAGCGGTTGATCTGCCTGAACTTATCGAACCTACTGGCCACAACCTGGCCCTGGGCGTTCATCACCCCTAACCTTTCGAGAAAGGGATTGGGGACATTTTCAGGGATGATGTACTGTTTGCGGCGGTTATGGGTCAAGTCAGTCCGCTGCTCCTTGCTGGCAGGCCTTTCGAGGATCTTCACCTTGCCCCGCTTGCTGACAAGGACCTGGTAGTCCCCGGACTCTGTGAAGAACTGAGCCTGGCGGAACTGGTTATCCAGGAGTGCGGCAATCCGGTCCACGCTAGCCCCTGGCGCCAGGTTGTCGTGGAGGACCTGTTGGCCTCGGTGGACTGTGAATTGATAGTTGAGCTCTCCTTGCAGAAGCACAGGCCGCACCGTCACCTTGTGAACGGCATCAGGCCCCTTCTGGCGAGGCTGGCTAATGACAAGGTCAACTAGATTGGCCGCCTCTATTACATTTTCCACTAGCTGGCGCGCTGTTTCCACTGGAGAACCATTCATCCTTCCAAGCAAAGCAGCCTCAACATCGGCTGGAATCGGCTAGATATGGAGTTCTACAACATCGCCGTCCTCGAGGATGTAGTCCTTCTCCACCATCTGGCCGTCAAAGGTCTTCTTCCCCCACACCTTAGCATACTTCAGACTGGCGGCAAAATCCTTATGAACGGCGGCGGCGGCATCCAGAAGAGTTGAACCCCTGGGCAGCACGAAGGGCTCATCCATGTTGGGTTCCTCTCGCGGGGCCTTGGTAACCACCCTGACCACCTCAAGGAGCTCAAAGATGAGGCCCTTGAACTCATCGAGCCCCTCACCGGTCTCCACGGAGAGAGGATGGATATATAGGGATGGCCAAAACTCAGCCGCCATCTCCTTCAGCAACTGTAGACGGTCCCGGGCCCCTGGGCTATCCAGCTTGTTGGCGACTACCAGGGCCTTGCGACGGCTGTGGTGCCAGAACCCCTTCCCCCCAGGCTCAAAGTCCCAGTGCTGGTCGTCATGGTCTTCATAGTCGGGGGCTTCAAGGCCCTTGGGGCTAAAGTTATCGGTGACCGGCGTCCTCAGCTCTACCCCGGCGGCATCGAACAACCCCATTGTCTGCTCCATACCTGTAAGCAGGTCATCACTGGAGAGGTCCTGCACGAGCAGGACTATGTCTGCCTCACGGATCAAGCCCATCAACCATCCCGGGTGCCCCTCAACAAGGGGCGGCGTGTCAATCAGCTGAAATTGGATGTTGCGGTAGGGCACCATGGCCGGCATGGGCATCTGGGTTGTAAAGGGGTAGGGAGCCACCTCAGGTGAAGCGTTGGTCAGGGCCTTCATTAAGGCGCTTTTGCCGGTATTCGACGGCCCGGCCATTGTCAGTGTGCCGGCGCCCTGTTTCTCGATGATCCAGAAGGGACGCTGCTTACCTGAGCGCTGCTGCTGTTCAACCTGATCCCGGTTCCTGGCAATGCGCTTCTTGATATCGGCCTGCATCTTATCGGTACCCTTGTGCTTCGGTATCGTCCGCAGCATATCCTGGAGGGCAACCAGGCGCTCTTCGGCGGTTGTGGCCGCCTTGAAGCGGTCACGGGCTGCCTGGAAGTCTGCGGTTAGATTAGCTGGCATCTACTACTCACCACCTCTTAAAAAGGTCTTGCACATCAACATAATAAGTTTAAACTTCTTGGCGGCGCCAGTCAAAACTATAATCCAGAGATAAAGCTACCCAGTTCCGATATGTGGCATTGGTGAGTAACAAGGCGATGCTTCTCAAAGGCTGCCAAATACTTCAAGCCCCCACCTGTGACCACCAGGGCCACCCGGTCACCGGCGGCGATAACGCCCTCATCCCGCAGCCTCCGGAGGACCGCCAGGGGCACCGCTGAGGCCGGCTGTCCGAATATCCCCTCTTCGGCCATCCCCTGTTGGGCGGCAATAATCTCTTCCTCACTGACGGCAGCGGCCAGTCCCCCATTGTGCCTCAACCTGCGCAGCACCTCATTGCCGCTGGGCGGGAAAGGGTTGGCGATGGCATGGGCCATTGTCTTTGGTTGGGGTATCCGCTCAATCTCATCCCTGCCGCTGCTAAAGGCGTTGTATATCGGTGAACAGCCCGCTGCCTGGGCACAGACCATTTTCGGAACCTCATCAATGAGGCCGCAGCGCCTGAACTCCTCAAAGCCCTTGAGGATCCCCCTGAAGTTACCACCGGCGCTGGTGGGGACAATGACCCAGTTGGGGACATCGAAGTCCAACTGCTCGCAGATCTCAAAGGCAATGGTCTTAGAACCCTCAATCCGGAAGGGGACATCAGAGTTGATGAAGTAGATGCCGTTCTCCCTCCCTGCCTCGAGGCTAGCAAAGTAGAGGTCTCCGTAGTCACCGTCTACCTTGATGAGGTGTGAACCATAGATCGCCACCGGGTTGAGCTTCTCCGAAGGTATCCCCTCAGCCACCAGGATGAAGGTCTCCAGCCCTGCCCTGGCCCCATAGGCGGCGACCGAGGCGGCCATGTTCCCCGACGACAGGGTGCCAACACGCCGGTAACCAAGCTCATGGGCATGCTGCATGCCGGCAACGGTGCCCCGGTCTTTGAAGGACCAGGTCGGGTTCTGGGTCTCGTTCTTCAAGTAGACACCCCCAAGGTCCAGCCCCTCCTCAAGCCGCCGGGACCGCAGTAGAGGGGTGAAACCCTCACCCAGGGATAGCTGGGCCTGGGGATGGTCGAAGGGGAAGAAATCCCTGTACCTCTCAAGGATCGTCTCCCTCTGGGTATTGCCCTCTCTGATCCGGCCCTTCTCGACTAAGGCCAGCTCCAGGGGCTCCCCGCACTGGGGGCAGCGGGGGCTGCTATTGGCCGCCTCGTCGCCACTAGGTCTGCCACAGGCCGTGCAACTGAGTTTATAGTCCACTACTTCACCTCCCCGGCTAACCGCTTGTCTCCTAGAGCTCGTTGACCAGATCCAGGGCTGCCTCAACCTGCTCATTGTCGCCCTCCAGGAGCAGCCACACGGCGCCTTCGGCTCCATAGATGCCGCCGGAGGCCAGGTGATAGGCATAGACCCCTGTAAGAATGGCGAAGGCCTCTATCTCCGTTATGATCGTCCCCCTGACGGGCATCAACCGCGGCGTGTCAGGGGTGTAGTGATCACCGCCGCTGTTGACGGCATGAGCCACTTCATTGATGTCCTGGGCGACACACTTCTCCAGCCCCACCGGAATGACCAGATGCAGGCGCCTGCCAATAACATGTCCCCAGGCGCCGCCAATGGTGCCAGCGCCACCGTGACCGCCGATGAGAACCCCTGCCACCTGCTCTTCGTAGTTGAGAGCATTGGCGCCCTTGATATAGATGTCGCCCTCATTCATCTCCTTGAGGGCCGAGAGTCGGTCAAGGTCTGGAGCTAACTGGCCCTGGCGCAGGACGACGTCGGGAATGTCCTGCCCGATGCCGGCCTCCTCCCTGGTGACCCCCGGGGGCAGAGTGGCTCCGGTCAAATAGCGCTTCCGATCAATCTCCTTGTTCAGAAACTCCTCGGCAACATAGCCGTTGGTGGAACCACTAGCAATGACAACGATACCCTCACGCAGAGCATTCTCTACCTGCGGCAGTTCCTTAACCGCTCTGGCGATAAGCCGCTTGGACTGGGGCGGCAGCAGGGTTACGGCTGCCTTCATGGTGTTCTCAACAGTCTTCATTGGTCGCGTCACTCCTCTTCTCCGGTTCTCTGGCCTCTATATCTTCAGTTGCCATTATGTCTATTGTAGCATCTCCCTTGGTGAAGGTGTAAACCACCTGCCCAACGGAGACGGGGGTTTTCACAGAAACGGCGTTGAGATCCCCCAGTAACCAGGGCACATCATACCTGGGAACCGGGGTCGCGGTGACCACGGCCACCCTCCGGCCGGAGGCCCCTACCACTGGAAGGGTAGTTGTCACGGTTCTGACTGGGTTGCGGTATTCACTCATTCCGTAGTCCCTTCCCCGGGGGCAACCGTGGCCGGTGACATCTAGCGTGGAACCAGGCCCCTCGCTGACTGTGATGGCGCAACCCCGGGGGCAGACAATGCAGTTAAGAGCGCCACTCCCTGATTCTCTGCCTCCTCCTGTGTCTTTGCCCCTTCCTACATCCTTGCCTTCCCTTGGGCCTTTGCTCTCTCCTGCATCTTTCCCCATTCCTGCCGGCGTGCGGAGGTACTGGCTGATGGGGGCCCCGATACAGGCCTCAAGCATCGTAGGGTATCCCTGTTCCCCGGCTCTGACCAGGGCCTCCCTGAGCCTATCTTCAGTGACATGGGCCCGGATCATCTCGCCAGGGGTAACGGCCCGGAGGAGCTTCCTGAAGACTACACCGCCATCTGAGAGGGAGTAGAGACCGCTCCCATAACCAGGACCGCTACTGCTGTCCGGGAATCCCTTGGCGGAGATGATTACCTCGGCCGGGGCAAGGGGTCTGTCGGGGCGGAGATAGAAGGATATGCCAGCACTATCGGCGCCAATAGCAGCACCCCAGTGATCAAGGGAGTTGATCTCCATCCTTTGAGGAACGACATACTGGGTGCCGGCTCCAGGGCGAACAAGAAAGGCCCTACCGCCAGGCCGGTTCTGCCCCCCTGCTCCCAATGCCCGTCGGGCAGCAGCCCACCCGGCCACCTGCCCTCCCCAGCAGGCATAGTCCACAAGGTCGTGGATGTGAACAAGGTTGCCGCAGGCATATAGCCCTGGCACTGAGGTCTCCATCCACTGGCTGACGGCAGGCCCTCCGGTCCTCCCATCAATCTCCACCCCCAGCTCTTCCAGGGGTTCTATCTCGGGAATGAGTCCTACTGACAGGATGAGGGTGTCGCACTCTATGAACCGTTCCGACCCTGCCAATGGAGTGAGGTTGCCGTCAACCCTGCAGACGGTTACTCCCTCAACCCTGTCACCACCGTGGACCTCGGTGACAGTATGCTTAAGGTGGAGCGGGATCTCATAGTCATGGAGGCACTGAACCACATTTCTCATTAGGCCGCCGGGGTAGGGCATGATCTCAAAGACGCCAAGGACCTCAGCCCCCTCCCAGGTGAGCCGCCTGGCCATTATCAGGCCGACATCTCCAGACCCAAGAATGACCACCCGCCTTCCCGGAAGGAGGCCCTGCCTGTTGACGATGTATTGGGCAGATCCAGCGGTGTAGACCCCACTGGGCCTGGTTCCTGAGATCCCTACCTGGAAGCGAGTCCGCTCCCGACAGCCTGCCGCCAGCACCACCGCCTTGGCCCGCAGCGCCCTGGGGCCTGCGGCAGGGCTCGTTACCTCCAATATGAACCCCCCTGATCCCTTCCCGTGGGAGATGCCCAGGAGGGTTGTGTCGCGAAGGATATGGACGCCGGCCTCCACCACGGCCCCCTGTAGCCGGTGGGCCATCTCCGGGCCGGTCAACTGCTGACCAAAGAGCAGGGTGCCGAAACCATCGTGAATGCATTGGGGCAGCACCCCGCCAAGCTGGCTGTGGCGTTCGATTAAGACAACGGCGGCGGGGCGATCCCCGTCGTCCCCATTGGGGAAGGCGTCATTGGCGGCCGAGGCCGCGGCTGCCATTCCCGCTGGCCCCCCGCCTATTACAGCTACATCCACATCAGAGAGACAATGGGTCCGGGCCCTGGCGCGGGCTTCATTCACGGCCACCACCGCCCTAGCTCAGACCCTTCATGAGCAGTCCCTTATCTAACGGGCCAGCCGTCAACGGTGATTGGGGGCCTTTCTTGGTTACAGCGGCAAGGGATATCCCCAGCTCCCTGGCAATGATCTCTGCCACCTTGGGCCCGCAGAAGCCTCCCTGGCAGCGACCCATTCCCGCCCTGGTCCGCCGTTTGACAGCGTCAACGGTCAGGGACGGCACCGGTCCATGAAGGGCGTTGACGATCTCTCCCTCGGTGACGCCTTCGCACCGGCAGACAACCCGCCCGTAGGCGGCGTTGCCCTCCCAGAGGCGGCGCCTCTCCGAAACAGACAACTGGCGCCAGGGCCCCAGCATCCTCCCTGCGTCGTCCCCCTGGCGCCGGCGGGGATTGAAGGCCGGGTCGGCCTCCATTGGTAGGCCCATATCCTGGAGCAATGCCAGGGCCATCTCTGCTATGGCTGGGGCCGCCGCCAATCCGGGCGACTGTATCCCCGCCACATTGAGAAGCCCCTCCCTGCCTGGAGCGGGCCTGATGACGAAATCCTCTGTATAGGTGGCTGCCCGCAGCCCGGCGAAGGAACTAATGACTGACCCTGATGATATCCGCGGTAGCAACTGCGACACCCTATCCACGATTGATCTGTGGCCCTCTCTGCTTGTGGCGGTGTCCAGGGGAGAGGGTACCTCAACGGCGTCGGGGCCCCAGAGGAGGTTGCCATCTACTGTCGGCATCGCATTACTCCCCTTTGAGAAGGGGGTCTCGTTAGCGGTTAAGATGGAAAGGCAGGAGCCAACTCGGCCAGCTACCTTACGGTCAAAGATGAGGTTCTGCCCTCTCCTGGGGTGAATGGTGAAGTCCCGCCCCCCGGCACTCTCCGCTAGCACATCGGCGTAGAGACCAGCGGCATTCACCACAAAACTGGCGTCAATGGGCCCACGGTTTGTATCGATGCCGACCACCCTTCCATCGACAGTCCTAATACCGGTGGTCAAGACCCCTAATAGCAGGTCAACACCGTTGGCAACAGCATTCTCTGTGTAGGCGATGGTCAGTTTGTAGGGTGAGATGATCCCTGCTGACGGGGCATGGAAGGCGGCCACAATCTCGTCGCTAATCTCCGGTTCCCGTGCCAGCGCTTCTGCGGGGGTGATAACCCTGAACCCGGGGACACGGTTCGTGCTAGCCCTGTGAGCTACCCGGGACAGCGCGTCTCTATCGCCCTCGTTAAGGACGCAGCCTATGAGCCCACAGCGCTCGAAGGAGACCCCCAGTTCAGCAGCGACCTCTGCGTAGAGGGCACTGCCCCTGACGTTGAGCCTGGCCTTGAGAGAGCCAGGGGTGGCATTAACCCCAGGGTGCACCATCCCATTGTTAGCGGAGCTTGCTCCCGTGGCCACATCCCATTCCTTCTCCACCAGGGCCACCCGCAGGCAATACCTGGACAGATCCCTGGAGATGGCAGCCCCAATAACCCCTGCCCCGATTACGACAACGTCATAGCGGCGGGGCTTGGACCACCGGCGCAGCCAACGCTCTGGGGCCCCCTCAAGGAAGGGCTGCCCCAAGGGTGGCGGTGAGGCCCCCACGCCAGAGGGGGGTCCCCCCTTAACCTCCAGACGGTTAACAACACCAATGACCCCCGGGATCCGGGCCGCCAGGTGACCGGCGTCAATCAGCTGCTGCCAACTGCCCACACTACCAGCCAGGGTTACTACCCGGCCAACAGTTGTACCTGACATACCAAAAACCCCGCTTTCTACCAGGAGTATCTGGGCCTCTTGGCCTCTTGGTCCTTACACTACATACATATTGGTTCGCGTTGGGCTTAAGTTCAGGTTTCTCCTTGCACAGGAGCGCTTCCGTTGAGATTCAAAGGGCACCTGACAATGTCAGGTGCCCCAAGCTTTGCAAATGAGCCCTCTCTTACTAACGGGCTTTTGACCTTCTTGGCGTTACTCCCCGCCCATGATCTCCTTCATCTCACTGACGATGTCAGGATCGGTGATCTCGACAGGCTTGGTCGCTGGATCGTCGCCCAACTGGTCTAGCCAGTAGGCTCCGAAGCCGTGATCCTTACTGAAGTGATTGTACGGATCGCTGGGGTTTACCCACATGAAGTCAGCGGCCGCGTACCGATCACCGTGGCACTTGGAGCAGGATTCTTCAGTGGTGGCTGCCTTGAGCTGGTTGCCCTCTTCGTTGATGCTATGAGGGGTGTGGCAGCTCCCGCAGAGCATGTCGGCCTCGGCGTGGGGACTGAAGAGCCAATTCCGTGTACCGTAGTGGTTCTGCGCTACCAGTACACCTGGATCATCAGTCTCTGACGGACGGCCGTCACCATGGCAGGTGAGGCAAGCCGCCTCGTCAGCCACGATTGTGCCGGCCTTCTTCTCTGCCGTCACGTGCTCCTTGCCTGGTCCGTGGCAGGTCTCGCAGCTAATCCCAGCCTCTTCCGTATCCTCGGCAAGGCCTGGGCTGTGACATTTGAGGCAGTAACCGTAGGTCTTCACGCCCCAGTCTTCAGTGCCGTCACTATCATAGTCCTTGACCTTAGCTGGCTCAAGCACCCAGTTGCCATCGTCGCCCTCGTGGATGCCGCCCACTCGATAATAGTCGCCACCCTCGAAGCCTGCCTCAGCGGGAACCTTGGCCACCACATAGTGGTCAAGCATCACCCCGACAACGGCATCGGAGAGGTTTACGGTGGTGAAGGTGTTCTCACCATCCTTGTCAGCGTCATCATAGATGACAACCTCACCTGGCGCCTCAGCGAAGGTGTACTCGCTGAGAGGCTTGAAGGCCGTGGCATGACTGGTCTGGAGATATCCCTCATGGGCTTTGGTGTGGCAAGACCCACAAGCCTCGCTACCGACGTACATGGATGCTGGCTCAATATCGCCGCCAGGCTCACCAGGCTCACCAGTTTCACCATTATCACCGGTCTGGGGCTCAGAGCCACCGCAACCGACAACAAGGGCAGCCACAAGGAATAGAATGGCCATTACCAGGAACATGGTCTTGTAGTTTGTACGTATATTCACAATTTCACCCCCTTTTCTGCAACATAGTTATTATATATTCAACGGTGTTGGGGTTTTTTCCTTCAACAACCTGCACAGGAAATTTTTTTGTGCTAACGGAGAGGTTACGAGTTTGTTGCAGAGATGGAACACGGGGTGAGGGGGATTGTTCTCGCTGACGAAAAGCCCCCGCCTGAGGAGGGGGCTTTAACCAAAGATTCCACTATTACTTCCCATTTGTAGCTTCCTTGCTAAACCGACTTTCGCGCCAGCACCAAGTAGAGGTCGTCTTTATCAATGCTCAAAATTATCTCCATCCCTGCTTCCTCAAACTGGCTCGCAACCACCGACGCTGGAGGTAGATGATCCTCTTTCACAGCAGCTCCTGCCCTCTGATGCCGGCTGTTAATGGCCTTCCGCCCCTGGGTGTGGGCCACCGCCACAAGGCCGCCTTCTTTAAGGACTCGCTTAAGCTCGGCAATGGCTGCCTCCCTATCATTGAAGTGGGGATACACGGAGTAGCAGATAGCTGTATCAAATCTACTATCTTCAAAGGGCAGGTCCTCCGCCCAGGCCTTCACAAATCTCAAGTTAGGAGACTGATGCCTCTGGCGTGCCACTGTCAGCATCCCCTCTGCCGGATCAACGCCTACAACCTGGCCCTTAGGTCCAACCGCATCCAGGATGAAGGGCACCAAACGGCCGTTACCAGTACCGATGTCTAATACTGCTTGCCCCTTCCCCAACCGGCACAGGTCGATTAAATGCATGAGGTCACCAGCGGGCACGGGATTGTTCTCATCCCAACCCTGGGCCTTCTGGTTAAAGAAGTCAACCCGGTCGTTGCCGCTGTTCAAAGGGTGTCAGCCCTGGTCTCCGCTGGCCTATTGAGAAATCCAGCCCTTCTCACTGCCTGAACCAGGAGGGGTATTAGCACCAACTGCACCAGGAGGCCAGGCCAACTTGTGACAATCCCATAGGTGATGGGTCCCCAAACCGAAACCCCGGTGATCCCAAGGATCGGCAGGAACAGGGCCCCAACTATACCGTAGGCTACCCGCCCAGCCAGCATGGCGCCGAGGAGTGAAACGATCAATCCCTTATGCCAGCTGCGATGTAAGAGTCCAGCGATCAGACCGTAGATGGCCAACTCCACCGTCATCATAGGAACCATGGGCATCAGGGGCGGCATACCTGTAGCCATGCTGCTAAGGGCGGGGGTGACCGCGCCCACCACAAGCCCAACCCCCGGACCCACCAGCAGACCTGCTAGCAGGACAGGGATATGCATGGGCAGAAAGACCTTGCCCAGCCCAAAGGCATGAAAGGCAATGGGCAGCAGCAGGCCCAGGGCTATGAACATGGCAGCCAGGGTTATCTTGCGCGCTGGGAACATCTGAACATCACTCCTCTAATTCTTTCTCATCGGCAGTAGCCAGCGTGAGCTTGGCTCTTTTGACGCCCTTCAGGCTTTCCAATTCATCGGCCAGGCCCTTGACCTCTTCTAACCGTCCCTTAACAGCTATTACCTCGAGGCAGTCGTCGGCACAAAGATGGACATGCAGGGTCGAGACAACCATCCCGGGATACCGGTGCTGGACTGCGGTTAGTTGGTGGCCCAGGCCTGGTGTGTGGTGATCAAATACTATTGTTACGGTGCCAACTACATGGCGGTGGCCATTGGCTACCGCTTCCTCCACTAGATAGTTGCGGACCATGTCCCGCAGCGCCTCTGACCGGTTATCATAGCCCTTCTTAAGTATGACCCTATCAAACTCCGTCAGGAGATCCTCGGGCATCGATACCCCGAATCTTGTCAACTGAGCCATCAGGCACCACCCTCCCTTGTGCTACGATTAGTTCTCGACGTGTTACTCCTTCGCCCTTCTGGTACCGGTATCCTTCTGTTGACACGCGCCCAAATACACACCGGGCCTGTCAGGGTCGGTGTTTCCTCTCAGTGATATTGTGGTTAATGTGATTCGACCTGGTCAGGTCTGAGACCTGCCGGCAGCCACCTGTGTCAATGACACCAGCCGCGACAGGAGGGCCTGGCTTTGGCTGTGGCACTTGAAGGCGGATACCCCGGTAAAACCTTCAGCCACCGTGGGGAGAGTCCTTTGCGCGTACATCTCCCTAATTACGGCTTCGGGGACCACCCTCTGGCGCGAGCTGTTCTGGACCAGGACCAACTCCAGTGGAAGGTCAAAGGCCAAGGCGTAGCTGGGGTGACCGTACCTGGAGGCCATCTGAAGGTAGGGCCTTCGCTGTTGGGGGACAAGGTTAGTGGCATCAATGAGAGCCCACCCGCCGGAGCGGAGGACAGCTGCCACCCGCTGTCTGGCCATGACATGAACCTTTGCATCGAGCCCTGGCACATGCTCCTCAGACCCGGTGATCTCCCGGCGAATGCCGTCGGTAGACACCACCTCAATCTCAGAAAACATCTGAGCGAGGCGCCTGGTAAAAGTGCTTTTTCCGCTGCCGGCAACACCCACCAGCACAATCAAGCCCATAGCGCTGTCCTCCAGGCATTTTAGAGTCTTAGAGAGAGTATTAGGGTTTACACTTAGAACCCGCCACAACGCCCACACTCTGCACAGGCAGAAGAGGCGTTCAGGTAGACCCTTCGGTTGTAGAGCAGAGCATTCACCGAGGCCCGCTGACACAGGGCCGTTGGTAGCCAGGAAGCTACGTAAAAGATAAACAGGGCCCAGATAACTGCCCCAACAAGGGCTGAAACCGAAATCGACGCTGTCATTCCCATGGCCGTCAACCCGTACCAGTTGGTAAGAATGGTAATGCCGAAGCCGAGTATCAGGCCCAGGAGGGCGGTAAGCATGCCCTCTCCCAGGAGCAAGACCTGGATCTCTCTGTTGTCAACGCCAAGGGCCTTCAAGATCCCCAATGCCGGTTTGCGCTGCAGGAAGGAAAGCATCAGCACGTTCAGTATACCGAGGCCCGTGAATAATCCCACCAACAGAAGTACTATCCGAACCGGCGATAGCGCTGCCGCTACAAGGGCAACGGCTCCCTGGCCTGAGGCCGACCTTGAGAGTACTTTAACATCCGGGCCAAGGAATCCTTCCAGTCCCTGAGCATTACCAGGCGGCCCAGTCAGGTCTATGAGGTACGCCCTGGTGCCCGCTGCGGGAGAGGCAGCGTCACCAGCAACCAACGCTTCAGCCTCATCCTTAAGGACAATGGGGCCGCGAAGAGGGCTTTCGCCAGGATCGTAGTACCCGGCAACTCGAAATGTGCGGGTATACCAACCCCCGGTCTTATTGTCCAGAAAAGAGATCTCAAAACTGTCTTCCAGGGTAAGCCCTGTCAGCCCTTGTGCCGTGGACTCCCTACCCCAGGCAGCAGGGATGATGGCCGCTGGGTCCTTCAAGTTGCCGGCTACCGTCGAGATCGGGACACTGGAATCGATGACAAGAGCACTGTCACTCCCGACCCCTAACAGGGTTGCGCGACCAAAGGGGGTGTAGACCTCGGCCACTATCACTGGCTCATAGGAAACAACCAGGGAGCTGCGGTTAAGGGCCCTCTCAACAGAAGTCCCTGGCCTGTCAGTCCAGGCAATGGCGTCAACGGGGAGGTCCAGGGGCCTGGTCGTATTGTAGGCGAGTTCAGAGGCCCCGCCATAGGCCATGGAGACCAGCAGGTAGGATGCGGTGGAAACGGCCACAATCAGGGCTATTACCAAGTTACGCAAGAGATTGCGGCGAAGCTGTCTGATAATCAAGGGCCAGGTTGTGGCAAGGGCGGCCCCTGTCTCCTTCAAGGAGCGCCTGCTGACGGACTGACGGAGAACCATGAATCCCCTCTTGAGGGCATCGATGAAGTAGATCACCGCCTATCCCCCGCCTCCACTGCCACAATTCTGCCGTCCTTCATCTCCAGGACCCTATCGGCATAGCCCACCATGGCAGGGTCGTGGGTGACAACAATGAAGGTCTGAGAGTGGGTCTCGTTAAATTCCTTAAACAGTTCGAAGATCTCCCTACTGTTGACGCTGTCAAGGTTCCCGGTGGGCTCGTCGGCAAGAACGATGTCCGGGTGGTTGGCCAAAGCCCTGGCAACGGCTACTCGCTGCTGCTCACCCCCAGATAGCTCAAAGGGGAGATGCTCTGCTCGCTCACGCATACCGACAGCATCAAGGAGCTTGCGGGTTCGCGCCTGGACTTCAGCGAGGGGGGTGTTGAGAAGACGCATGGGCAGACCGATGTTTTCAGCCGCCGTGAGGTCGTTTAGCAGGTTAAAGAACTGGAACACGAAGCCAACCTTCTGGCGCCGCAGCCGTGCCAAGTCGTTTTCACCTAGTCGGCTCAGCTTGATGTCATCCAGGATCACCTCCCCGTGAGAAGGGCGATCCAGCCCCCCCAATAGGCTCAGCAGGGTCGACTTGCCGCATCCCGAGGGACCGGTGATGACTACAAATTCACCGCGGGCAACCTCAAGGGTAACGCCGTTCACGGCGTCAACCCCTTCTCCGACAGGAAACCGTTTCTTGAGATGGGCGCCGCGCAGAATGGCATTCTCAATCTCCCACTTGGGGATTATCTCATCCTGGGGGATGCCGTCTCTCTGTACTGTTCTGATTCTGACCACAATCCGTCACCTCAGTAGGATACTACCTCCGCGAAAGCCCGTTGGTTTCATTAGGCTCCCCCGACCTCTGCCGGTTCATCGTCGTCACCATCTTTGCCGTCGCGAAAGGCGCTGGGTGAGCAACCGGTCTCCTTCTTAAAGACCCGTGAGAAGTAATTGGCATCATGGTAACCCACCTCCGCTGCCACCTGACTCACCATCATGTCGGTCTTCATGAGTAGCTCTTTGGCGGCGGCAATCCTCAGGCCTGTCAGGTGCTCGGTGAAGGTGGCGTTGGTTGCTTCCTTAAGAAGATGACTTAGATATCCGGGGCTCACATGAACACTGGCGGCGGCGTCCTCAAGGTTAATATCCTCCTGGAAGCCCTCCCCGATGAAGGCAAGGGCCTTTTCAACGAGGCTCTCCTGGTGGGTCTTTCGGCCAAGCTGAGCGGCAGCAGTGGCCTCATCCACCAGTTCCCTGATGAGGGTTACAATCCTCGCCAGAGGCACCCTGCCCCGGGCCTGCCCCATGAAGGCCAGACTCAACTGCTCCAGGCGCGACTCATCACCCCCACCCTCCAGGGCCGCCCGCGATACCAGTACCGCCAACTCCAGGAGGTGGAGGCGGCTGACGGGCTGCAGTTCGCCCACGGCCATGGTATGAACCGGTGAAGTGCCGCCACCAGATTGACCCTCTCCGGCGTCGATGATAAAGGGTAGGAGCCGCTCCAGGATCCGCCGGGCCCCACTCCTGTGGCCCAGCCGGACATACTCCAAGATGTGGTTCTCAAGCTGTCGTGGATATGAGCTGACGGTATGGCCGCTGGCGGCCAGGTCGGCGAAGTCGGCGGTGACGCCCTGCTGCTCGAGGGCGGCCTGAGTGCAGGCCAACCGCGCCTCCCGAAAAGAACGCTCAATCCCCAGGGGAGAGTGATCGAGGCCCACACCAATGGTTGCTGAGATGCCTGTGTCCTCTTCTATCCGCAGGCGAAGGACATCGGCCATCTCCACAATGCGGCTGTGGTCACTTTCATCTACGGGAACAAGGGCGGCGATCTGGTCGCCCAGGACAGTGCCAACCAGGGCGTCATTCTGAGGCGATACCAGTTCCTCGAGGGCCTTACTAATGCTGTCCAGGACCTGCCGCTTAAGAAACTGCCTCTCTGTTTCCTCCATCTCGTTGCTCTCAAGGAGTTGGTCGATTTGAACAGCCATGGCTACTGTGGGCAGCCGGTTCATATTGAGGAACCGGGCCCTGGCCTCAACCTCGGTCTTATCTGATAGCCCTCCGCCCACCAGATCCTGGAGGAACTGCTGCCTTATCAGCGGGATTGCCTTCTCCAGCTGCTGCCGCATACGAAGATTTCGCCAGCGCTGGGACATCTCCGTCTCCCGAACCGCCAGGGCCTTGGCAAGGATCTCCTCCAGCTCCGCCCGGTTGATCGGTTTCAACAGGTATTCGGTGACTCCCAGTTTGACCGCCTGGCGCGCGTACTCAAACTCGTCGTAGGCCGTGAGGATGACAACCTGCGCCGAGGGGTCTTTCCTCCGGATTGCCTCTGTTGCTTTAAGGCCGTCCATCACAGGCATATGCAGGTCCATGAGGAAGATCTGCCCCTGGCCCACCTCTAGCTCCTCAAGGGCTTCAGCGCCATTACCAGCCTCCACTAATGAGATGGCCTCAGGAAATGCTGCCTCGATCTGCTGTATCAGGGCCCTCCGCTGAATCTCTTCGTCGTCGACAACTACCAGCCCAACCCTTTCTTGATCCTTGGCAGGCACCTGTAACCCCCCTCGTCAAACCTCCAATTGGCATTTCTCGGTGATGGCTGGGAAGGTAAGGGTCAGCGTCGTTCCCCTGCCCACACCGCTTGTAAGAGTGACCCCATGTTCTCTCCCAAAGACGTACTTCAGCCGCCTATCCACGTTAACAATCCCGATACCCGTTGTGTGCCCCCTTGCCCTGGGACCGCTATCATCTTCGTGAGGGCCATTGCCTGGCGACGATGCCTGACCTGTAACCCCCTGGCTCAGCTCAGCCACGATAAACTGCAACTGATCGGGGGTGATGCCGACACCGTTATCCTGGACAACTATCTCAACCATCTCAACCTGGGACCTGGCAGTACCAGCCTTAATTAGAAGTTCTCCCTGTTCAAGTCGCTCAAGGCCGTGAAGAATGGCGTTCTCTACCATAGGCTGGACTGTTAGCGGCGGAATGAGGCAGTCCTCTGCGGCGTCCTCAAGGAGGATGGTTGCCCGGATTCTGCTGCCAAACCGGGTCTCCTGGATTAGTAAATAGTCTCTAACGTGGCTCATCTCCTGCCGCAAGGTTACAAGTTTGTCAATCTGCCTCAGAGTGTACCGGAGTAGTCTTGCCAGGGCCTGGCTTACCCGGGCTGTCTCATCGGCGCCCTCCAGGAGGGCCTGACCGGCGATGGTTCCCAGGGTGTTGAAGAGAAAGTGGGGGTTTACCTGGGCCTGGAGCGCCCTGATCTCGGCGAGGCGAAGCGCCTCCTCCAGCTCAGCGTTGACCCTCATCTGTTCTACGAGTCTGGCCTGGAGTTCCCGGAGTTGACCCTTGATGTCAGGCATTGCTAGGCGTCCCCCTTCAGACCACTATTCTCCGAACCTTGACCCTCTAGGTCCTGACCCTCTGATGTTTGACCCTCTGGGTCTTGGCCGGGAATCAGATCAAGGTTTGTCCTTGCAACCTTAATCCTGTTCCCCCCGCCGAGGTCAACCTCGGCCATCCTGAGCCTGGCCCCAACATCGTTGGTCACAAGGCCCGGGAATATCTCTGTAACTGTGCCGGTCTGCCCGAACCCTTTTCCCTGGAGAACCCTGACCCGGGACCCCTCCCTCAGGGACGCCAATCTCAGATCCAGACCACCACCGGCAGTGGTGTCCATAGGGCCAAGTTGGTTCGGAACTATAACTTCGGGCCGCACAATCCCCGCCCTAATCTGCGTTGCTCCCGAAAGCGACGCCCTCCTGCCGTCAAGGGACTGGAGCAGCTTGATGGTCTCAGGCACCATTGCAAGGGATCCAAACCCCTCGGTTATTACTAGCGACAGCGGGATTTCCTCATGGCCCGTTGTTCCCGTCCCGATGGCCTCCCCCAAAAACCGATCCAGATCCTGCTTGTCAACGCTACCGCAGATAATTGCCCTCACCCCAAGCCTGGCGGCCTCTTCAATGGCGGAGAGACTCACCTTAAAGCAGCACACGAGGATCATTCCCCTGAACTCCAAGCCGAGGTCACTTCTGCTAAGGGTCTGGTGGTGATTGAGGCTGACCACCTTTAAGATCCCTGTTGTCTCGGGACCAATACCGAATATCCCCTGGACCAGGGCTCCGGCCGTCTCGATTACCACCTCTTCCTCGGGCTTGACGGATACGACGGTACCTGGAATGAAGGCCCGAATCGGAACGGGGAGTCCCCTGATAGTAACCCTGCCGGTCCGTCTGGAGACCCGCTCAATCGTGCCAGCCATTGGTGATACCACTCTCTTGGAGAAGAACCCCAATGGTTCGGGCCGCGACGCAATCAGGTCTCCCTGTTCAACCCTGTCGCCCTCCCTGACAGCGATAAACCGGCCGAGATTGTCCGGCATTATGTCGAGTTGAGCGGGGATGTCAACGTACTGCATGTATCCGCCCGGGTTAATCTGGGCTATGACCTGGTCTGGAGTGACAGTGTCACCTGGCTCCACCAGCACTTTACCACCGACAGGAAGGCGGCGGGATCTGCGAATCACTTCTTGACGACTAACCCTGAGGCCTGATCGGTACAGGTCAGACACCCTGACCACCCTCCTCCCAAGCTGAGAGGACCTGGTCTGGATAGACCCCCAGGCTTGACCACCATCTGAGGAGCTGACGCCTGCGGTTGGAGGGGTCGCAGGCAAGGGTCAGGGGCCGGCCCCTGGTATCGACAATCAGTCCCAACTCGCTCTCGTTAAGCCTCTCCTTAATTGGTCGACCGGGCCCTGCCCCTACATCCCAACCGGGCATTGGTGTCACCATAACTGTGGCAGGCCCGTCGGTAAGGGCAACCACAAACAACTGATTAGCCTCTAAGGCCTGCAGTCGCTGGCGTTGTCCCGTATCATATTCGACTACCAGATCAAGAATGCTGACACTAGCGTCGCCTGCCAGAAGGGCTGTTCTTTCAGGTACTGGAGCCAGGCAGGTTGCCAACTGAACCAGGACCTCATCGAAGAGGATCTGCCGGGCCGCCTCCGGCCTGCTCTGGGCCAACAGCCCAAGCTGTGGCAACAGGTACTGGGTCTCCGCGTAGATATCGGTAAACCCCATGGGCTGGAGTGAGTCTATCAAGATTGACGCCACCTGACGCTTGTCAGGGGCATGGGCCAACACACCACCACTGCCGATGATTGAGTTAACCTTCATCATGTCGAGAAGGGGGCCCTGCTCAACCCCCTGATTGAATATATCGTCCAACCGACGGCGGCGAGGGACCCCCTTGAGGCCAACAATCATCTTATTGTGGCCTTCAAGGGACAGGCGCAGGGCTTCCCTGGCGAGGGCGTGTTCCAGAGCCAGGTCCTCCCAGGTCTCTGGAACCAGGGCCGGCCTGATCATCTTGTTGGCCACGCCGTTGTGGAGATTAACAGTCTCCACCGATGGCAACCAGCGGCTTACTGAGGACTCACCTGCCTGCTTCACAACATTGGCCGCTGAGTAGCTCATTCCCAGGTTTGCGCTGACGCTCCGGTGAAGGGTGCGGTCAACAACAGAGAAGACATCAGTGGTGGCTCCGCCGATGTCTACACCCACCAGGACACCCTTAACTTCCTCAGCAATCATCAGCATCGCCTGTCCGGCGGCGCCGGGGGTAGGCATGATACCCTCATCTACGAGGTGTTGAAGGCCAAGGTAGTTGGGGGCATGGGCCATTACGTGGTTCATGAAGATCTGCTGAATAGCGCTTGTAGCAGGGCGAAGGTTCTCCTCTTCCAGGCGTGGGCGCAGGTTTTCCACGGCCCTGAACTCGGTGACGGGACCGAGGATCTGTTCGAGAAGGGGGGCGGCATCCTCGTTGCCGGCAAAGACAATGGGTATGCCTCGGCTCTGGCCAAAGCGCGGCTTTGCCGCCGCAAGGAAGAAGAGCTCCCCTAGGCCCAAAACCTGTGAGATGTTGCCGCCGTCGATGCCACCGGATATGAGGACAATGTCCGGCCGGAGCTGCCGTATCTTGTCAATACGCTGGTAGGGATGGCGACCATCATCAACGGAGATGACCCCCGTTACCACCGCTCCCGCTCCTAGAGCCGCTCGTTGCGCGCTCTCAGCTGTGATGGCGCCGATAACCCCGGCCACAGCCATCTGCAGTCCGCCGCCAGCGCTACTGGTGGCTATGAAGAGGTCGTCGCTTGCGCTGGTTCCCCTCTGGCCACTTCTGGGCAGTCCATCAATAAGCTTGAGCCCGGTGGCCTCCTCAAGCCCTTCCATTGCGCTGCTCACGCCATAGGTTACATCCTCATAGGGGGCTTCCACCGTTGTTGGCGCCTCACTGTACCCGGCTATATGGTACTTGCCATGGGCACCCAGGAGCAACAGGGCAACCTTTGTGGTTGTACTGCCGCAGTCAAGGGCAATTATCCGATTGGGGCTATGACCCTTAGTCCCTTCAGCCCTGCTCAAAGCTGCTCCTCCCTTTTACACAAGGTTGGCCAGCGTAGGCCCTGCCTCTTCTGGAGTAAACTGAGCTGCTCCCGCATAATCCTGCTGGGTTGGGATGGAAAAGGCCCACTCAGTAGGGAATTCCATGAGTGGGCCCTGATACCTTCCTTTCCCGGTTTACAGCCGGTTACTTACAAATGCTGACCAAATCCCCGCCGCAAGCCCCTGAATTTGTTTATGGGGTCAGGCGGGAAAAGCTTTCAGTTTTTTGGTTCCATGCGAACTGGTGTTCTGGTATAATGGCTATATCAGAACTAAGCAAAGGGAAGGTGGGAGGTGCCCCGCTTGCCGTCATCAAGCAGTACATCGAAAACCAAAAGCACGTCTAGCAAAAAGGAGCGGACACCTTCGTTTGTCTGTGAAATTCCCCTACGGGTCACCCCGGCGGATGAACACGCGCTGAACGTGCGTCTGAATGCAGCACGGCAGGTGTACAACGCCTGCCTGGGCGAGGATAATTTGCTCCACGTGGACACGGCGCGAGAGCGCTGGTCAGGTGCGGAGCCGCTCCTGCGGGCGGCGTGGAGCAATGCCACCCAACCTGCGAATGGACGGCTGCAGCCGTCCTCCTT
>Ga0209643_1000480_pt1 | contig 72015 bp, 66 predicted proteins | sample AutmiccBRH37_all_FD_187383 | JGI IMG/M metagenome (GOLD analysis project Ga0209643, IMG submission 187383) | Deep subsurface microbial communities from Mt. Terri, Switzerland - Autotrophic microbial communities BRH/37_all (SPAdes) (version 2) | ecosystem: Environmental > Aquatic > Deep... | reverse complement strand
TTCCGGCTACCGGCTGCGTCCTGCAGCCGGTTCGGCAGTCCGTACGGCTCTGTCGCCAAGAGCCAGATAACAGCCTCCGGAACATCCGCCTGGACTAAAACCCCTCCCCCTCACTGCATGTCGCTTGAGGGTCACGCTTGCTTTTTCTGGATTCTGGATTCTGAATTCCGCCGTCTGTAAGACGGCACCGCCGACAAGGCGGTTATTTCATGCATATGTTTATAATTGCCAATGCTTATAATCAACTGGTATAATAATTAACGGACAAGTAAATAAAAGGAGGTTTGAAGATATGAGTAAAGTATTAATCGTTACCTGCTCCAAAATCAGAGATATTAACTGTGTGGCCTGTCTTAAGTGTTTCAAGGCGTCTGATCTGAAAGAAGGAGAATTTGCCCGGTACGATGAGGTAAAGATCACAGCCATGTGCGGCTGCGGCGACTGCCCGGGGCTGATTATGCCAAAACTGACCCTGGTGCTGGAACAGGCTGACTACCTTGATAGGGATATCGATGCCATTCACCTGGGGACATGTATGGTAAAAGCCAGTAAAACAGCCTCTTGCCCCATTAATCTGGAAAAGGCCGCCGAAATGATCAGCAGCAAGTTCGGAAAGCCTGTGGTGGTGGGAACACATAATTATTAATACGGACAAATTTGTAAAGAGCCTACTCACAGGCTCTTTTTTTAGTCTTTCTAAACAAATTTTTGCAATTTAAACATCTGTATAATATTAAGGGCCTCCATAGAAAGTTTATCAGCGTTGTTAATGGGATCTTTCAACATTTTTTCATAGAGTTTATCACTTGGTCTCTGCAGCTGCACAACCCCTTTTATGACGGCCAGTTGATTCCGCAAATCTTCCAGAATCAGCTGCAGCTCGTGCATAAGCGTCACCCCTTTTCATTATGAACAAACACTACAATTCTGATATTTGACAATATAATCTTGTATCCTGCATGTTTAATGTAAATATTTGACAACAAATTATCCTGTATTTCGACTAAAACTATGTCTCTTATTTATGGAATCAACCCCAGAATTCCCGGCACCCCGACTGCCGGAAAACCCTTTGCAGAAAATAATTGCATTTTGTCACTGGAACCGCTAAAATTTAATTCTGATAAAACTTAAAGGAGCCAATAGAATGAAGCACACTAGCAATACACGTATCGTATTTGCGGATTCATCAGGTGAAGCCAAAGAGCAATATCTGGCACTGAAAATTGAAACCAAAGATCCGGGGGCAGTCCTGGAATGTTTCAAGGTTTCGGAACTGGAGGATTTTGATTTATCCTCAGGCTTTAACTTTGTGGGGGAAATTTCGGTGTCGCCTCCGGTGATGGAAGAAATCCGCCAGGACCCGGAAAGAGCATATGTATTATACTATCTTGAAGATATCGAAGTAGGCTGTTGATAATAAAATAACCGTCTTGTCGGCGGTAGAGACAGTAGTTCATAAGAAGCCCTGCGCTAAATTGGTGCAGGTTTCTTTTTTTGTCTACGAAATGTTTTTCAGGCGGGAAAACTCCTTCTTTATGATGAAGTACAATAATACGGCCACTAATACACTTATGCCAAGATTGATGTAATTCTTGCTTATTGTGAGCATATTATAGCTGAAGGCGCTTTCCAGAAGCAGAGCGGGGAATTTACCCAATGCGGTGGCTAATAAAAAGTTTATTAAAGGTACGGTGGTCAGCGCCCCGAAAAGGTTGATTACGCCGGAGGGAAAGAAAGGGGCCAGCCGCAGAACCGATAAAAAATATATCTGTTTTTTCCCCGGCATAAGGCTGATGGCCCTTATAACCTTCATGTGGTCAGGGCGTATTTTAAGTACCGACCTGGCCCCTCCCCTGAAAAGCATAAACGATATTACCGCCCCCACCACCTCCCCGGCCCAGGAAACCAGGAAGCCGCCGTAAAAGCCAAACACCAGAATATTGGCGCCGGTTAAAAAAACTGAAGGTATTACCCCCAGCACGCTTATGACTGTATTGAACAGTATGCTTATTAGAATTGCGGTCGCCCCTGCCCCTGAGATGACTTCTGAAATAGCCTGCACATCACCGGAAACGGCCAGCTTTACCATTCCGGTGAGATCGAAATACAAAAAACCGGCTAAAATTATAGTAAAAAAAAGAAATACCGTTATAATGTAAGAGAACCTTTTCAATGGTAAAGCCTCCGTTTAAAAAGTCATATCAAGATTGTACGGTTAAATCAACTTTTCAACAACATTATTTTATACGAGTTTTCTATCCGATAAAATTCTGTAACAGATTTGTTAATAACTTAATCTTAAAGGGGGACAACCGGTGACAGGCAAGAAGGTTTCTTTTAAAATAATTGGCATGGAATGCGCCGCCTGCGCGGCCAGAATAGAAAGGCAGCTTAAAAAGGTGGACGGGGTCTATGACGCCGCAGTAAATCTGGCCATTGAAAAGGCAACGGTTGACTATGATCCTGACAGGGTGGACATGGATAAACTGGTTAACACCATTTCAGACCTGGGCTTCCGGGTTCCCACCGAGCGGGTGGATCTTAAAATAAGCGGCATGACCTGCGCGGCTTGCTCCTCACGGGTGGAAAGGATCCTGGGCGGCCTGGATGGCGTTCTCCGGGCCAATGTAAACTTCGCCATGGAGAAGGCCGCGGTGGAATATGACCCATCCCGGATAAGCCTTTCGGGCCTCAAAAAAGCGGTGGAAGATGCCGGTTACAAGGCTGATGCCGGGGACACACGCTTCGGCGGAGACAAGGAAAAGCTGGAACGGGAAAGGGAAACCAGGAGGCAGGTTCAGCTTTTGATTCTTTCCGGGGCGCTTTCCATCCCCCTTTTGGCCATGATGTTTGCCGAACTGCTGAATTTTCATTTACCGGCCATATTACATAATAAAATTTTTCAGTTCGCCCTGGCCACCCCGGTTCAGTTTATTGCCGGTTACCAGTTTTACAGAGGCGCTTATAGCTCACTTAAGCACGGCAGCGCCAACATGGATGTGCTGGTGGCCCTGGGAACCTCGGCAGCCTACTTTTACAGCGTGGCCACCACCTTCTTTTTCCCGGGCCATGTTTACTACGAAACAGGGGCCATTATCATAACACTGATCATACTGGGACGAATGCTGGAATCCATCGCCAAGGGACGCACCTCCGAGGCCATCAAAAAGCTGATGGGCCTTCAGGCAAGGACTGCAAGGGTAATGAGAGACGACCGGGAGGCGGACATACCGGTGGAGGACGTCCAGGCGGGTGACCTGGTGCTGGTGCGCCCCGGTGAAAAGGTGCCTGTGGACGGAAGAATAACTGACGGTTTCTCCGCCGTTGACGAGTCTATGCTTACCGGTGAAAGCATCCCGGTGGATAAAAAGGCGGGGGACGAGGTTATTGGAGGCACCATAAACAAACATGGAACTTTTAAATTCCAGGCCACCAAGGTGGGGTCCGATACCGCTCTGGCCCAGATCATCAGGATAGTGGAGGAGGCCCAGGGGTCAAAGGCGCCCATTCAGCGTTTGGCTGATGTCATCTCGGCGTATTTTGTACCGGCGGTGGTGGGCATTGCCCTGGTTACCTTCCTGGCCTGGTATTTTGTCGCCGATCCCGGAAATTTCACCAGGGCCCTGGTAAATTTTACAGCGGTGCTGGTAATAGCCTGCCCCTGCGCCCTGGGACTGGCCACCCCCACCTCCATTATGGTGGGTACGGGCCGTGGCGCAGAAAACGGTATTCTCATCAAGGGGGGCGAGCACCTGGAAAAGGCACACGCCCTGAATACCATTGTACTGGATAAAACAGGCACCATTACCAAGGGTGAGCCCTCCCTCACCGACGTTTTTCCAGCCACCGGTGAATTGGCTGAGGCAGATTTGATCCGTTTGGTGGCATCGGCGGAAAGGGGATCCGAGCACCCCCTGGGAGAAGCCATAGTTAAAGGAGCCCGGCAAAGAAACATAGAGCTGGCCGAGCCGCAAAATTTCGAAGCCATCCCCGGACACGGGATAGTGGCGGACATTGACGGAAAAACTGTGCTTATAGGCAACCGCCGGCTGATGCAGTCCCGGCACATTGACATCTCCGGCATGGAAGAAAAGGCCGGCGCAATGGAAGGTGAAGGAAAAACAGCCATGCTGGTGGCCTTTGACGGCAAGCCTGCCGGTGTGATGGCCGTGGCCGACACCGTAAAGGAAACATCGGCGGAAGCCATCCAGGCGCTGAAGCAGATGGGCATACAAACCATCATGATCACCGGGGATAACCGGCGCACCGCCGGGGCCATTGCCAGGCAGGTGGGAATTCTCCCGGAAAATGTGCTGGCCGAGGTACTCCCCCGGGATAAGGCCGGGGAAATAAACAGGCTCAAAGAACAGGGCCGGGTGGTGGGCATGGTGGGAGACGGCATAAATGACGCCCCTGCGCTGGCCACTGCCGACGTGGGCTTTGCCATAGGCACCGGTACCGATGTGGCCATGGAAGCCGCGGACATCACACTGATCAGGGGTGATCTGCGGGGAATAGCCGCCAGTATAAAATTAAGCAGGGCCACCATGAGAAATATAAGGCAAAACCTGTTCTGGGCACTGGTATATAACACCCTGGGAATTCCGGTGGCCGCCCTTGGCTTCCTATCACCGGTGCTGGCCGGCGCCGCCATGGCTTTCAGCTCGGTTTCCGTGGTCAGCAACGCCCTTAGATTAAAACGGTTTGATCCCTTCAGAGGATAATATCTGGTGAATTTTCATTGGCTAGGAGGAACCACAGGTGTTTTCAAAATTGGCCCGGCGTGTATTAGGCGCCCGGCTGGCCACCAGTCAGCTCAGCGGTGAGAAATACAGCGTTTTCTGGGGGCTGCCGCTTCTGGCCAGTGACGCCATATCCTCGGTGGCCTACGCTGTTGATGAGATACTATGGGCCCTTGTGCCGGCAATCGGCCTCCTTTCTTATTTTTGGATACCGGAAATAGCCGGGGTCATCGTCTTTTTACTGTTGGTTCTGACAGTATCTTACCGTCAAATAGTGGATGCCTATCCTGGAGGCGGCGGGGCTTATATAGTCGCAAAGGATAATCTTAAAACTACCTACGGATTAATTGTTGGAGCCTCCCTTTCGGTGGACTACATCCTCACGGTGGCAGTGAGCGTAAGCGCCGGCACAGCGGCTATAACCTCAGCTTTCCCTTCACTTTTTACTCACAGGGTCGGAATAGCCATAACAATTATAGTTTTATTGATAATCGGCAATCTTCGCGGGGTTAAAGAATCGTCCAGATGGTTCGGCTTCCCCACGTATGCCTTCTTAGCTGCCATAATTGTGCTTATTGTTTCAGGAATTATGAAGGGGGGCAACGTAGATAAAAGCGATATACCCTCTTTTCCCGTTTCCGATGTGGCTTTTGGCACCCAGGCAGTAACCATTTTTCTTCTCCTAAAAGCCTTTTCATCCGGTTGTGCAGCAGTAACAGGGGTAGAGGCAATAGCCGATGCCGTGCCCAATTTTAAAGATCCAGCCCCTAAAAATGCAAAGATTGCCTATGTGCTGCTGGCGTTCGCCGTATTTATAACTTTCGGAGGGGTTGCCTACCTCAGCACCATATACCACCCCGTCCCCAGCGCGCAACAGACAGTAATAAGCCAGATTGCCTCGGCTGTATTCGGCAAAGGGATCATATTTTATTCCATACAGGCCACCACGGCATTATTGTTGGCGATGGCCGCCAATACGGCCTTTGCCGGCTTTCCCACACTACTTTCAATAATCGCCCAGGATGGGTATGCCCCCAGGCAGCTGGCTATACGGGGGCATAGGCTTAATTTTTCCAATGGAATAGCAGTGCTGGGTTTGATGGCAATTTTCTTGATAATAGTTTTCCAGGGTGACACTCACTTGCTCATTCCATTATACGCAGTGGGGGTTTTTACATCCTTTACCCTTGCCCAATTCGGGATGCTTGCCCGCTGGCTCAGGATGAAACCCAAAGGTTGGCGTCATAAAGCTTTAATTAACGGAATTGGAGCGGTTATAACATTAATTACTGTTATTATAATAGGAATTGAAAAATTCACTTCGGGAGCATGGATTGTTTTACTGTTAATCCCACTTATAGTAATGGTAATGACGAGGATTAAAGAGCATTACAATTCTGTTGCCAAACAACTGGACATACCTAATGACAGGTTAAGCATTTTAAGCCTTGAAGCTAAGTATGACCATCATTTAGTTGTTCCCATAGCCAGTCTTAACGGGCTTGTGGTTCTGGCCATGAGGTACGCCAGAAGCCTTACTCCCAATGTTGTGGCTTTTCATGTTGAAACTTACGCAGGTGAAGCCGACAAGTTAAGAAAAAAGTGGCAACTGCTTGATACCGATATTCCCTTGGTAATAAAACAATCTCCCTACCGTGAAATCGTAGGGCCGCTGGTGGAGTATATCGATTCAGAAGAGCATGCGTCCAAGCCTGGCGACATGATAACCGTTTTATTACCACAGTTTATTGTTTCAAAGGGTTGGGAGATGGCATTACACAACAACACCAGCATATTTATCGCCAATGCGCTTTTTGACAAGCGGCACGTGGTTGTTTCTGTTTTACCCTTCTATCTGGAAGATTTACCCATTGGCCGTAATAAGCGGGAAAATACCCCTCAGTAATCTCCGGCACCGCCTTCAGGGCCGATACCTTTTTGTTTATCCTAATAAATTTTGAAGTATACCGTCAGCATAAGGAACCCCAGCACAATGCGGTAATAGCCAAAGGCCTTGAAATCCCGTTTACTGATGTAGTCAATAAAAATTGCAATAACGGCCCAGGCAACCAGGAAAGAGACTGCAAACCCAACTGCCAGTACCTGCCACTGGGTTGTGGTTAATTTTAACCCGGCATCCAATAATGAATAGGCGGAGGCGGCAAGCATGGTTGGAATGGCTAAAAAAAAGGAAAATTCAGCGGCAACCTTTCGGGATGTGCCTAATAACATTGCGCCTATAATTGTTGCCGCCGATCTGGACGTGCCCGGAATCATTGCCAGGCACTGAAACAACCCAATCATCAAGGCATTTACGTAACTTAACCCTGAGATGTCATTAATAATACTGGTTTTTTTTCTGCCTTCTATCCATATCAATATCACACCCCCTAAAACAAGGGCGATGGCTACAGTTAACGGATTAAAAAGAAGTTCTTTTATTTTATGACCCAAAAGAGCTCCTGTTATTAATGCAGGTATGACGCCAACCACCGTTTTTTGCCATAGTTTTAATATCCCCCGCCTTTGTTCATCGGTCTGACCTTTGTAGAATGGTATGATTCTGTCCCTAAAATAAACTATTACCGATAAAATAGCGCCAAATTGAATTACAACATCAAATATATCCCTAAAATTACTTTCCAGTTGAAAAAATTGATTGGCAATAATTAAATGCCCTGTTGAAGAAATAGGCAAGAACTCTGTAATGCCTTCAATTATCCCCAATACAATAGGTGTCAAAAAAATATCCACAGCTATATCCTTTCAGGAGTTGCCCGGCAGCAATTCTATAATCTAAGAAATGCGGTTAAGCTTGCTTATCTTTTTAATATGCTCCTTCTCCTCTGCTATCAGTTCTCCAATTATCTCTTTGCCGGTGCTGTCAACGCTGCTCAAAAACTCCTGGAATATGATTATGGAGTCTTTTTCAAAACGAAAGGCAATGGCCAGTGCTTCCCTGAAGGTTTTGATATCCTTGACCAAATCGTCCACATTGTTTTGATTAAATACGTGGGTATCAATAATGGATTTAAGGTAATCCCCGTATTCCCCGACATAGCTTTCATTGGGAACTACTTCCTTTGCCAGTTTCGCGCCAAGTTTTTCAAAGGCAGCCATATGCTTTTCTTCTTCCCTGGCCAGATAGCTGAACATTTCTCTGGCATCGGCATCGTCAACCTTATTCAGAGCCTTTTCATAAAAAGTTTTACCGGCTTTTTCAATATTCACAGCCAGCCCGATGATTTCCTCACCGGTAAATTTTAAAATACTCCAGGTCATTTACTCTACCCCCATATCTGATATTTATTAGTATACCCTATTCTAGCTGGTTTTTCCAGGATTGGCAATTTGCCAGATCACTCACAGGACATGATATTGGTCACTGTTCCTCACCTGAGAAATCAATACATAATCCCGCAGACAACTATGTGTTATACTAAACCATTGACATCGTAAAACGGAGGTAGCCATGCAACCCTTTGTAGACTGCGTTCACTGTTATCTCAAACAGGCGGTGACCTGCATGAATATTGCCGGTATTGACGAAGAAAGACAGCATCGTATTCTGTTTGATCTGATGGATGATATTAAAATAATGGACCGCAGCAGGACACCGGCAGAGAATTCAACGGAAATGCTGCTGACGGTATATAAGCTGATAAACAACCCCGACCCTTACAAGGAGGTTAAAATAAAATCAAATGACCTGGCACTGGAATTGTACCCAGATTTAAAGGATTATCTTGACAGGTCAGGGGACAGGCTACGTGAAGCCTTGAAAATCTCGGTTTCGGGTAACGTAATTGACCTTGGCATAAACAGAAGCTTCGATATAAACGCCAGTTTGAAGCACAGCCTGAATACCGGCTTTGCCAGGGATGACTATGATTTATTTAAAAAAACATTGGATACGGCGGAAGAAGTGGTTATTATAGGTGATAACTCGGGCGAGATAGTTTTTGACAGGCTGTTGGCGGAAGAGCTTTCACGCATGGGGAAAAGGATTACCTACATCGTTAAGGGCGGCCCCATCCTCAACGACGCCACCCTGGAGGACGCCGCACAGGCCGGGATAAATAAAACTGCCGGGATTATAACCACCGGGTCGAACTATCTGGGCCTACCCTTAAAAAAAGTATCCGGAGAGATCATTAAGCTTTTAAAAGAATCAAGGCTGATCATATCCAAGGGCCAGGCCAACTTTGAGTCCCTGGAGCACGAGGATCTGGCCAGGGGCCGTATCTTCTTCCTGCTCAAAATCAAGTGTGAGAGCGTGGGTAAAGTGGCCGGCGCAACTTTCGGGGACAATGTGTTTTTTACGCGGTAAAGGCTCTTCGCCCCATCATTTATCCCGGCCTTCCTTAGTCATTGCTTCCTTGAGCAGATCCCCCAGGCTGCTGCCAATAGATGCCTGATCACTGTACTGGGAGATCAGTCTCTGATTGGCCTGGCTGGCCCTCTTGGAACTGCCAAATCCCAGATTGTCTCCCTTTTCCGGCTGCCGGTGCCCGCAGTTCCGGTCCTGGCAAACCAGCATTTTGCCCCGCTTGCCATTGACCAGCAGCATATACTTGCCGCAGACCGGGCACTTGGTTCTGGAGATATTATCCGCCTTATAAACGGAGGTATCCGCCGCAACGCTGCGCACCAGTTCCACAGTATTTTCCCGGATGCCTTTGATAAAAACAATTCTGCTTCCCTTACCCCTGGCAATATTGGTCAGACTCTGCTCCCACTGGGCGGTAAGCTCGGGGCTCCTAAGCTGGGGAGCCACAATGTTAATCAGCTGTATGCCTTTGGAGGTGGGCGCCAATTCTTTACCGTTGCGCTCTATATAGTTGGTATGCAGCAGTTTTTCAATAATATCGGCCCGGGTGGCCGGGGTCCCCAGGCCGCTGCCCTTCATGGTCTCCCGTAATTCTTCATCCTCTATAAATTTACCCGGGCTTTCCATGGCCGTGAGCAGGGTGGCCTCATTATACCGGGCCGGCGGCCTGGTTTTGGCCTTGTTGGCTTTAAGGCTTCTGACCGGCCTCTCTTCACCCTTGTTAAGGCTGTTGAGAATTTGATCCGGCAGGGAATCTTCCTTTCCCTCTTCCCGGTCGGCCTGGCTGCGTGACACCGCCCGCCAACCCTGATCTTTGACCACCATGCCCCGGGAATAAAAGCTTTCCCCTTTTACAGCGGTGACCAGGGTAAGCTGCTCATAGCGGTAAGGTGGGTGGAGCACGGCAAGGAAACGGCGGACAATCAGGTCGTACAGGTTCTTTTCTTCCATATTGAGATCCGACAGTTTGACCGGCTGCTCGGTGGGAATGATTGCATGGTGGTCGGAAACCTTGCTGTTGTCCACAAAGCGTTTGGTCATAGTCAGGGGCTTTAGCAAAAGCTGCCTGGCCGCATCGGTATAGGGACCTGCCGCAATGCTTTTAAGTCTGGCCGGCAGGGTGGGCACAATATCAGTGGTGATATAGCGGGAATCGGTACGGGGGTAGGTTACCAGCTTATGCCGCTCGTACAAACCCTGCAGTACGCTCAATGTCTTCTGGGCCGAAAAGCCCAGGCGTCTATTGGCGTCCCTCTGCAGCTCAGTCAGGTCATAGGCCAGGGGGGCCGGCTCACTCTTGCTCTCCCGGCGCAGCTCGGATATTTTGCCGGGATGCCCCTTTAATTTAGCAAGCAGTTCTTCCACCCTGGAGTAATCGAAGATGCGATTCCCGTCTTTTCCCCGCCAATCCCCGAAATAGTCTCCAAAATCTGCCCGGACGGTCCAATAATCCACGGGCACAAATTTTTTAATCTCCTCTTCCCGCTGCACAATCATGGCCAGCGTAGGGGTCTGAACCCGGCCGGCAGTAAGTTGGGCATCGAATTTACAGGTCAGCGCCCGGGTTACATTAAGCCCAATCAGCCAATCGGCCTCAGCCCGGCAAACGGCAGCATCGTACAGATTGTTATACTCGGCTCCGGGTTTTAATCCGGCAAAACCCTCCCTGATGGCCGCATCGGTTTGGGAGGAAATCCACAGCCTCTTAAAGGGCTTTTTCCAGTTGCCCAACTTCATTATCCAGCGGGCCACCAACTCGCCCTCCCGCCCGGCATCGGTGGCAATTACCATTTCTCCAATATCCTGGCGTTTCATCAAGTTGCAGACCACCTGAAACTGGTTGGACGTCTGGCGGATTACCTTGAGCTTCATTTGTTCCGGCACCATGGGCAGATCCTCTAAACGCCACTGTTTGTACTTCTTGTCGTAGTCCTCGGGTTCGGCCAGGGTGACCAAATGTCCCAAGGCCCAGGTCACCACGTACCTGGAACCCTCCATATATCCTTTGCTTTTGGTGTTACAGCTTAGAACCCGGGCAATTTCCCGGGCCACGCTTGGTTTTTCCGCCAATACCAGTGATTTCATGAGATCCCTCATCCCAGTTCTATTTATCAAGCAAGCCGTTCTCAAAATTAAGTGCAAACTATAATATTGATATTATTTATGAAACACTACTGCAGCAGTTTCCTTTTCATATCCCATAAAGGCTTTGATAAATCCACGTAATATTTATGCGGGTTTTCAAACCTCCGTACCTCTTCCCACAACATTCCCACCTGTTCGGCGCAGTAATTCCTGATGACGTTTAAACTGGGGCTTTGATATACACACCGGCCCCCCTTGAAAAGCCTGACCTGCAGCGCTTTTGCCTTAAAATCGGTTAAAACCCTGCTTTTCCAGGGATATTCCGGGTCAAATATTTTATATGGCTTGGTATCGTCTATGTATTCATCAGCCAGGGTAATTACATCGGCGATTGCTTTCCCTTCTTTCCTGTCAAACAGCCTCAATAGCCGTTTGAACCCCGGATTGGTAATTTTGCTTGGGTTTTCACTAATTTTGATTTTTGGCACTATACAGCCTTCTTCCTCAACTGCGGCCAACTTATAAACTCCACCAAAGACAGGATCGGTTTTGGAAGTAATAAGCCGCTCACCCACTCCGAAAAGATCAACCTCGGCTCCCTGGATAAGCAAATCGCGTATAATATTTTCATCAAGAGAATTGGACGCTATTATTTTGCAGTCTGGAAAACCGGCGGAATCAAGAATTCTTCTGGCCTCCTTGGACAGATAAGCGATATCCCCGCTGTCAATTCTGATTCCTTTGGGCCGGAATCCCCTTGACACTATTTCCTCGTTAAAGACCTTTATGGCGTTAGGAATTCCTGATTTCAACACGCTATAAGTATCCACCAGGAAGGTGCAATTTTCCGGGTATATTCGGGCATAGGCCCTGAAAGCCTCCAATTCAGAAGGAAATAACTGTACCCAGCTATGCGCCATGGTCCCGCCGGCAGGTACGCCGTAGGCTTCTTCAGCAAATGTACATGAGGTGCCGGCGCATCCTCCTATATAAGCCGCCCTTGCGCCAAGTACGGCCCCATCTGACCCCTGAGCCCTTCTTGATCCAAACTCCATCACATCTCTGCCCTTTGCCGCTCTTACAATCCTGTTTGCCTTGGTGGCGATGAGGCTCTGGTGATTTATAATCAGCAGCACCATTGTCTCAATAAATTGAGCCTGTATCACCGGACCCCTTACCGTTACTATGGGCTCGCCAGGAAATATGGGGGTCCCCTCCGGTATAGCCCAAACATCGCAAGTAAACTTGAAATCCTTAAGATACTGCAAAAACTCTTCACAGAAAAGCCTTTTGCCCCTCAGTAAAGCAATATATTCATCACTAAAAACAATATTATTTAAATAATCAACAAGCTGTTCAACCCCGGCCATTATTGCAAAGCCGCCGTTATCCGGCACCTTCCTGAAAAACATGTCAAAATAAGCAATTTTATGCGCCACTCCATTCCTTAAGAAACCATTGGCCATAGTAAACTCGTAAAAATCAGCAAGCAGTGATAAATTCAATTTTCTTTCCGGCATACATCTCACCTTTTCCGGGTCTTTAGCCCAGTCTGATATCCCCCAGCAGTGATCTCAGCTCGTCCATGACAGCCTCACTGGCCGCCGCCATCAGCCCCATACTGCTTGTCAGGGAATTATGGTTAAAGGTCATCACCAACCCACCTGCTTTTCTAACCATATGAATCCCGGCTTCCACATCCCAAGTATGGGCTCCCAGGGAAACGTGGGCAATGTGCTTTCCCTCGGCCACAAAGCACAGGTCAAGGGCCGACCCTCCGGAAACCCTCAAGGGGAGCCTGTTTTCATATATCCTGCCAATTATTTGCCGGGCCAGATCAATTTTGGTTTTGGTGACATAGGCGCAGGTGGAAATTCCCCTGGATTTATCAAAAAGTGAACCCTTACAGGTCTGTAGTTTTTTGCCGTTCTTAAAGCTTTCCTGTTGGCTGGCTTCAAACACCTCGCCGGTTCTTGGGTTTAACACCATTGACCGGATATGACTTTCCCCCATTTTCAGCGATATGGAAGTGGAAATATCCCTTTCCCCGCCAACAAGCCCCACAGTGTTGTCAACAGGGTCGATATGCCACACCCAGTCGCCACCGCCGCCAGTTACCCCGCTTTCCTCGGAAATTATCCGGTGATCGGGAAAATCTTTCATTATTCTGCCGGTTATAATGGAATCAACATCTCTGTCAACCGTTGTGACAATCTCTGCTTTATCCTTTAACTGGTAGACAATACCACAGAAGTCATTTGATTTAAAATAGTCCAGCACCGCAAATTTAATGTCCGTGAAGGTCTTTTCTATCTTTTCGTATGTCAAGCCTGAAATCATCTCCCCAATAGAGCTGAATATTACTGATTTACATTCAAATCTCCCGGTCTTAATTACTCTGAGATCAGCTTTTAATTATGCTTACAGTTTCTATTACGGCATTCCCAAACCTGTCCACCCTGACCAGCGCTTCCAGGTTGCTCTGTCTTTCCAGCTTTTTCCCTTCCCCTTCCGGCACATAATATGACTCTATGCCGTAGGTTAGCCTGTATTCATCCCTTCTGTTGTCATAATACTGCAGCCGGGCCTTTATAAACACCTGGCCGTCCTTTAACCGGGGCTTCTTATCCCAGATGCTCACCGCACTCCAGTAGTTCCCTCTTTTTTCCAAAACCACGTAAAGGGTTTTGTTTTGGTAAATTTCCTGCTTTATACCGTTAACCTGGCCTGAAGCGTTTAAATTATCCTCGATGCCGCCCCTCTTAATACTGGATATCTCATAACCCAGCCTTACATACTCCCCCCTGAACATGTCCCACGGGTCCACCGGGAGAGTTTTCAACAGTACCGGGGCGCCAAAATGCAGAGTGTGATACTTAAACCCGACCATTCCCAAAAGGAATACAACTTGCAAGATAACTATCAGAAACAGCTTATGCCCTCGTTTCATCGCCGCCGCCTCCCTTCGAAGCCTTCCATGAGCCGACCAGTTTCCTGCGCTGGCGCTCCAGCAATGCCCCTCCCACCATCAGCACAACGCCGCCCACCATGAAAAAAAGTGATTTAGGCAGCATCTCCCAGAACAGATTGAAGTACTCGGTGATGGTGAAGAAGGTGAAGGCCAGGATACCAAGGGTAAAACAGAAGGTGTTTTGCGTTCGATAACCAGCTGCTATAACTGCCAGCGCCCATATGAACATCACCAGGTTCAGCATTACCACCAAGTAAGGCTTGCCGGGGGATACCAGCAAGACCATTAATACCGCTGCAACGGTAACCAGCCAGGGGATGTTGTCTTTCATGCCTGACTTCAGGTCGCCCTGCTTTTTGATAAAATACAGCCCCGCACCTACGCTGATTGCGCATAATGCCAGCAGGGGCCAGTAAGTCCCGTCCCGGGAAAACTTTTCAAACATGCGGGAGAACTCCACAAAGGACATCAAATAAAGGGAAAACCCCGATATTACAATCCCCAGCAGGCTGTAAATAAAGGTAAAATTTCTTTTACTGTTGGCGGATACGCCCGCCATAACAGCTAGCAGCTGACCAGACAGCAAAGTCACAATGGGAACTATGGAAAGCAGATTATCGGGTCTGAAGCCGCCGTTGTGATTAAGATACTGTTCGTAAACAAGATATATCTCCTTGTTTATAAAGATGACTGCGCTAATGAGGCTAACGGCCAGCGCAAAGGGGGAAGGCATTTGATAGTTCAGGTAAAATACCGCCGCAAACAAAAATACAGCAGCCAAAATAACAAAGGGCGATAAATCATGCTCCACCGCCACCCAGGCTCCCAGCAGCAGCGAACTCAAGGCCAGAGGCAAATGCTCCTTTAAGAAGAAGGCCACGGGCAATACCCCTAAAAGCCAGAACAAAATGCCGTTTGGGAAATGGGAATTGATATGAAATATCTGGGCGATAAGCCAGATGCCGCTGCCAAAGGCCACACAGCCCAGCAGCAGCAGTGCGGCGCTGACCTTGGGGTAACCTCCGGAGGCCAGGTGTGAAGAAAGATAGAAGGAAACCATGGCCGCAATTATTATTCCAACCCTGACCCATTTCGGGATGTACTCCCAGTTGGAGGCGAAAAACAGTATTATTCCCGCCCCTACAAGAATTGCACCCAGCACCAGAAGGGCGGATATCAATCTGTTCCTGTTGTCTTCGGGGTACAATTCCATTATCCGGCCTGCCTGGTCAACGGTCACAATACCTTTGCCGACCCACGCTTCAGTCTCCTTCTTCAGCCAGGATATCCTGGACATGGGACACCTCCCCATATGATATATTTGGTTTCCCTCAATCTTCTGGGATTATGCTTTTTATTTTCTTCAATTAATGACATATTCCTGCCTGCCACTCGGCATATCCCCGCTGTTACCATTTTTTCTTATGTGTTATTTGTGTTATTATGGTCATCATGGTGAAAATATTTACATGAAGGACGAAAAGCCCGGAGTGTATTGTTGTAGAAAAGCCGCACTAAATACGGAAGCAGGGTGATATAGTATATGATCGGCACATATGAAAAGATGAGAATAGCCGGAATAAGGCATTCGGGGGTTTATCTGGATGCCGGAGAAGGTAATCCGGGGGATAATATAATTCTTCCCCCGGGCCAACTGCCGGAGGGGGCAAAAGAGGGGGATCAGCTGGAGGTATTTATTTACAGGGACTCCGGGGATAATCTGGCGGCCACCGTAAGGAAACCCGCGGCCCTGGTAGGCGAACTGGCATATTTAAAAGTTGCGGAAACCACCGGAGCCGGTGCCTACCTCGACTGGGGGCTGGACTTTCACCTCTTTTTGCCGATAAGTGAGCAAAAATACAGGGTTCAGACCGGGCAAAGCTACCTGGTAGCCGTTTCCGTGGGCAGGAACGGCAGGCTGATGGCCACCACCGATATATACAAATACCTTAAAACCACAGACCTATACAAGAAAAATGATCAGGTCACCGGGACGGTTTACGCGGAAAGAAAAGACGTGGGTGTCCTGGTTGCCGTGGATAATCAATACTACGGACTTATACCTGAAAGCGAGCGCTACCGGGACATAAAGCCCGGCGAAACGGTGGAGGCCAGGATTACCAGGGTCAGGGAGGACGGCAAACTGGACCTGTCTCCCAGGAAACTCTCCCACCAGCAGATGGAAAGCGATGCTGATCAGATAATGGAGAAAATGAAAGAAAAGGGTGGCTTCCTCTCCCTAAACGACAACAGCAGCCCCACCGATATTAAAATACAGCTTAATATGAGCAAGTCGGCCTTTAAAAGGGCAGTGGGCAAGCTGTTAAAGGAAAATAAGGCTGAGCAGACCGGGGAGGGCCTTGTACTTCGGGGTGATCATGAAAAAACGCCCTGACGGGCGTTGCCGTCTTGCAGACGGCGGAATCCAGGAGCCAGGAGCCAGAATTGTGACAGGCTGCCTTAAAAGCGACCCTCAAGCGACATGCAGTGAGGGGGAGTGATTTAAGTCCGTGCGGAATGTGCCGGAGGCTGCTACTGTCTCTTAACGACCGAGCCTACGAATTTGGAGGTTAGATGTTGGAAGTTGGAAGTCGGATTAAGCTAGAAATGGCTCTGAGGTCATTTCCTACAAGTTTTCTAACCTCTAACCTCTGGTCTCCCACCTCCAAAATGGTCGGCATTCCGTTGGCGACCGAGTTTAGAGACAGTTGCAGCAGGAGGTAATGCAGGCCGGACTTAAATCGCTCCGCCTACCCATTAGCGACCATGCAGCGACCCTCAAGCGACCCCCGGAGGAAATAGGGCCGATAAGGCTTTAGCGCTTTTAGGGTCTGTGTTCTTTTTAATCTCTGTGTCCTCTGTGATCTCTGGGGCAAAAAAAGCTTAACGCTTATAGCTTATAGCTATTATTATTTGTCTTCCTTTATTTCATATCGCAATATATGCCATTTCCCGACAGGCCCGTTTTAAAACACCTATTATCTGATTTGCATTCGGCTCTGCAGTGATCCCCGGATTTCCACCGGTTAATCAAATCAGGTTCTTTTATAAGCGGGCGGCTCATGGATATGTAATCGGCTGCCCCAGTGTCCACCAGGCGCCGGGCCACTTGAAAGGAGCGCATACCGCCCACCAGAATCAGCGGAATACCTATCGCCTTTTTGAAATAACCCGCCTCTTCCCTGAAATAGGCTTCTTCTTCCTCAGATTTTATTCCTGGCCGGCTGGGAGAAAGTTTGCCGCCTGTTAGCAGTCCACCGCTCAATTCAATGGCGTCCAGGCCTGCATCAGCCAGCATCCGCCCAACCTGAAGGGAGTCCTCCAGACTTAGCCCGTTCTCCGCGAAATCCCTGCAGTTCAGTTTGATCAGTACCGGGTAGTCCTGGCCTACGGCTTCCCTGATGGCTTGGTACACCTCCAGGTGAATCCGGGATCGATTATTTATATCTCCTCCGTATTCATCCTGACGCCGGTTAAATGCCGGGGAGAGGAACTGGCTAAGCAGATATCCGTGAGCCGAGTGAATTTGAACCCCGTCAAAACCAGCAGTTTTAGCCCTCCGTGCAGCATCGGCAAAGGCAGCAACCAACTCCCGTATATCCTGATCTGTTATTTCGCGGTGCGGAGTTTCGCCTTCGTCATAACCCGAAACAACCAGCGGGGCCTGGCCGGTTAATGATTCAGGCGCAAATTTCCCTGCATGGGCAAGCTGCATAACCATCTTGCAGCCACCGGCATGGACAGCTGCGGCCATTTCCCGAAGCCCGGGAATTAGTTCATCCTTATAAATACCCAACTGCCCGGGGCCCGCCTGGCCCTCTGGCCGGACATAGGCATGACTGCTGACAATCAGTCCCACGCCACCCCCGGCCAGAGCTTCCATTGTTGCAATCAGTTTTGGGGTAACGGCTCCATCATTGGCCGCCATTCCTTCCCAGGTAGCCGATCGAACGAAGCGATTGGACAATACCATGCCGTTTATTTCTGTGCGCTCAAACATTTTACCCAGATTTATCCCTCCTCATTGGTAAATGGGACGTCAAATCGTGCAAAAAGTGCCTATTATTATGGTGCGGTCTGGACGTCTCCGTGTCCGCCTGTTAATACAAACTCTAACAGAAAGCGCCCTCACCATCAATAGTATGCTAAAATGTTCCGCAATCTCCGGGCTAATTCAACAAAGACGGAATAATTATAGAGCGCCTGAAGGGCAGATGTGTCAACTGCCCTTCAGAAAAGATCCTTTCCCCTTACTTTAAGCTGCTCTTTACATTTTTATTTTCCAAATACTCATCATAGGTCATTTGCATATCCACCAATCCATCCGGCGTTATTTCGATGATGCGGTTTGAAATGGTCTGAACCAATTGATGGTCCTGGGATACAAACAAAATGGTTCCCTCAAATTTGCCAAGCCCGTTATTGAGGGCGGTGATCGACTCCAAATCCAGGTGGTTGGTAGGTTCATCCAGGATCAAAACATTGGCCCCGTTGAGCATTATCCTGGCAAGCATACAGCGTACCTTTTCTCCCCCGGAGAGTACCCTTGTGCTTTTCTGGGTTTCCTCACCTGAAAAAAGCATCCGCCCCAGGAAACCTCTGACAAAAGATTCCTCCTGCTCTCTGGAATATTGACGCAACCAGTCCACCAGATTTAAGTCAACATTAAAGTATTCCGTATTATCCTTGGGGAAATAAGCTTGGGAAGTGGACTCACCCCATTTAAAGCTGCTATCAGCATTAATCTCCCCCGCTAATATTTTGAAAAGAGTGGTTTGGGCCAGCCCGTTAGAACCGACAAAGGCGATTTTATCCCCTTTATTCACCGTAAAGCTGACATCCTTTAAAACCTGCTCCCCGTTAATGTTGAAGTTTAAGTTTTCCACTGTCAGCAGTTGTTTGCCCGCTTCCCGATCCTGTTTGAAATGAATGTAGGGGTATTTACGGGATGATGGCTTGATATCTTCCAGTGTCAATTTTTCCAGCTGTCTTTTCCGCGATGTGGCCTGTTTTGCCTTTGACGCATTAGAGCTGAATCTTTCAATGAATCGCTGCAGATCCTTTATCTTATCCTCTTTTTTCCTATTAGCGTCTTTGGCCAGCTGCAAGGCCAGTTGACTGGATTCCAGCCAGAAATCATAGTTTCCCACATACAATTGAATATTGCCAAAATCAATATCCGCAATATGGGTGCACACTTTATTTAAAAAGTGGCGATCGTGGGATACAACAATTACGGTGTTATCAAAATTATAAAGAAAATCTTCCAGCCAGGTAATGGCTTCAACGTCCAGGTGGTTAGTGGGCTCATCCAACAATAAAATATCAGGGTTACCGAACAAAGCCCGGGCCAGCAGGACTTTCAGCTTTTCCACCCCGCCTAAATCCTTCATTTTCTTAGCATGAAGATCTGCTTTAATCCCCAGGCCATTTAATAATCGAGCCGCCTCTATCTCCGCGTCCCAACCATTAAGCTCAGAAAATTCACATTCCAACTCAGACGCCCTGATCCCATCGGCATCAGAAAAATCTGGTTTAGCATAGAGTAAGTCCTTTTCCTCCATAATGGCATAAAGCCTAGCATGTCCCATTATAACTACTTTAAGCACTTCGAATTCATCAAACTCAAAATGGTTTTGTTTTAAAACAGCTATCCGCTCACCGGGAGTAACGACAACATCTCCTGCGCTGGGCTCAATTTCACGGTCCAGAATCTTTAAAAAAGTAGACTTGCCGGACCCATTGGCGCCGATTAAGCCGTAACAATTGCCCGGTGTGAACTTAATATTGACATCCTCAAATAAAATACGTTTACCAAAGTGCAGTGCCAGGCCATGTGTACTGATCATCTGTTAAAATACCATCTTTCATAATATATTTCGAACCAACAATCATACATTATATCACATCAATGCCTGGCAATGTAAAATAACCGCCTTGTCGGCGGTGCCGTCTTGCAGACGGCGGAATCCAGGAGCCAGGAGCCAGAATCCAGAATGTTGACAGCATACTTTAGAAGTGACCCTCAAGCGACCCCGAAGGAACTAGGGCCGATAAGGCTTTAGCGCTTTAATGCTTTAATATGGCATATGCTTTCCTTAACGGTAAAAAAACGCCCTGACGGGCGCCGGCTAAGGAAACGGGGCAATGCGAGGCCTGTCTCTTAACTTATTGTTGATGGAACAAACACCCTCTGTTAGAATATGGCAGGAGGTGTTTTTTCTTTGGTCAGGCGAGCTCGGGTGGAGTACCCAGGTGCTATTTAAGACAGCATATGCAAAATCCGCATGGGAGCACGGTTATTCACTGAAAGAAATAGCCTGCCACATTGGAGTCTCTTCGGTGGCTGTGTTCAAGTATATTAACAAGACGATCAACAGGCAATAAGTTTACAAGTTAAGGGACAGGCCTCGATAGCCATACTTAGAACTAACAAAGTGGAGGCGATATGGATTGGAATTTGCTGGTAAGGTCGTTATTGTAACTGGTGCGGGAATGGGAATTGGCAAAGGAATAGCTTTGGCTTTTGCCCGGGAAGGAGCTAAGGTAACGGTAGCCGACATGGATTTGGATTCCGCCCGGGAAACCGTAAAAGAAATTAAAGCCGGAGGCGGGGAAGCCATTGCGGTTTTAGTTAACGTTGCCAATAGTGCCGAAGTAAAAGCAATGGTGGATGAAACCGTCAAATGTTGGGTAACCGTTGATATCCTGGTCAACAATGCGGGTATTGGGACCAGTGCCATGGTGGAAGACATGACTGAAGAAGATTGGAGGAGAGTTATTGACGTTAACCTGACAGGCGTTTTTCTTTGCTCCAAGGCTGTTCTCCCTTTGATGAAAGCTAGAAAGTATGGAAAAATAGTGAACATCTCATCGACCGGGGGTAAGCGGATTAGCTATAACGGTGGAGCCAACTATACGGCCTCCAAGGAAGGGGTGATTGGCTTTACCCGGCATCTGGCTTATGAAACTGCTCCTTATGGTATAAATGTTAACTGTATCTGTCCGGGCGCTACCATTACCCCATTAATACAGCGGATTGCCACTCCGGAAACCTTGGAAGAAAGGACCAGGATTATTCCCAAAGGGCGGCTTTGTAATCCTGAAGATCCAGCCAAAGCAGTGCTATTCCTGGCTTCTGATAAGGCGGAAATGATTTGTGGAGTAGCTTTGGAGGTGGATGGAGGTAGTCTTTTGGGTTGGATGGATAATGAAAGTTATGAGAAAAAAAGGAAGAAGAAAGGGGCAAGTGGGGACGATTCTTGACTTGCTGCTTGCTGCCTAATGAAGATGACTAGTTTAAATGGAGGTAATTATGTTGGAACCGAAACAACTTGAAAAGGCATTTAAAAAAGTGGAAGATGAAAACTGGATGTTCAGGTCATTCCTTAAGGGAGAGGATTCTGACCATCTGGACAGCCGGGTGCACGATCTTCACAGGGAATTGTTTAAGCACATGGACTGCATTTCCTGCGCCAATTGCTGCAAAAGGATTGTGCCAGCTTTTACCCAGAAGGATATTAACAGGATAGCAAAGCATCTCAATATGACCGGGGCTGATTTCAAGGTTAAATATATTAAAGAAAAACAAGGTGTCCTGGTTATTAAAACGAAACCCTGCCCTTTTCTTACCGGGCAAGGATGTTCGATATATGCTGTACGGCCGGAATGCTGCCGGGGGTTTCCCTACACTGATAAAAAGGAGATGGTATTCAGACTGATAAACCTGGTGGAGAATTGCCGGGTCTGCCCGGTGGTTTTTGAGATATTCGAAAGGCTCAAAGGTATTTACCGTACGGAGTTTGAGGAATACAAGAAGGAAATGGCGTTTTACTGGAAATGAAATAAAGTGTATTTACTGTTATGAAAACGGGGGGTTCAGGCAGCCTGATGTGACCATGGAACAGATGATAGAAATCTGCGTCCCTCACATGAAGGAAAGCGGCATGAGCGAAGAGAATGCCAGAGAATTATTGGACAAACATCTGCCTATGCTGAAAAGGTGGAGGGCAAAGGGGGCTTAATAAGTTCCCATATCAGGAATCCTCATTTTTTCCAGACATAAATATTGACGTTAATCGCCCATAGGGGCATTTTTTTTTGGCGCTAATAAAAATGGTTTGGAGAAAGTTGACGGGAGGAGAATGCCTCTATTTGTTGAAAAACTGAAAGAAGAAATATGAGATGTTGAATTTAACTCTTCAGCAAATATAAAAAATTGGTCTAAAACCTTGATGCGGCTGGATTTTTTTCTTTTTTATGAGGCTCGGCGAAGTTTATGGGAGGGATAAAAGTGTTTACAATACTGGATTTAGTACAACCAGACACAATTGAAGAGGCATACAGGGTATTGACAGGCGGTAATGGCACTATTCTTGGAGGTTGTGCATTTTTAAGGCTGGGATCCCAAAAAATAGGTGCAGCCATAGATTTATCAAAACTTAATTTGAACTATATAAAAGAGCAAGATGATTATATAGAGATAGGGGCAATGGCAACATTTAGGGATATTGAAACCAGTCCCATTTTAAATCTATACTTTAATGGGGTATTGCCTAAATCAGTAGGCAATATAATAGGGGTTCAATTTAGGAGCATAGTTACTGCGGGCGCCACTGTCTATTCTAAATATGGATTCTCCGATTTAATAACGGCATTGTTGTCTTTGGATACCGAAGTGGAGCTGCATAATGGCGGAAGAATGCCATTGGATGTTTTTTTAAATAAATCCAATGAGAAGGATATCTTGACAGGAATATTTATTAAGAAGAATAAGAGAATGGCTGTTTATCAGAATTTGAGAAATTCTGCCAGCGACTATGCTATACTGAATGTTGCTGTTTCCAATATCAATGATCAATGGCTTATAGTTGTGGGGGCCAGGCCCCAAAGGGCTGAAATTGCCCAAAAAGCTTCGGAAGCGCTGTCTAAAGGAGTAAACATTGAAAATATAGAACATGTATCAAATATGGCGGCTGAGGAGTTATCTTTTGGAACCAATCTGAGAGGTTCGGCAGAGTATAGAAAAGCCATGTGCAGGGTTTTGGTGAAAAGGGCCATAACGGAGGTGCTGCAATGCAGATAGAATTTGCTGTCAATGATAAAAAGGTTACTGTGGAAGCGGGAATAGATGAATTATTGGCCGATACTTTAAGGGATTATGGAATGTTAAGCATAAGAAAAGGCTGCGATACGTCCTGCTGCGGGCTGTGTACCGTGTGGTTGGACGGAAAGCCCATCCTTTCCTGCTCTGTTCTCTCTTTCCGGGCTAACGGTAAAAGTATCACCACCATAGAGGGAGTTCAAAGGGAAGCTGAGGAATTTGCCAAAATACTTGCGGCGGAAGGCGCGGATCAGTGTGGCTTCTGCAGCCCCGGTTTCATTATGACTGTGCTGGCCATGAAGAATGAGCTTAAGAACCCTTCGGACGAAGAAATAAGACATTATCTGACCGGTAATTTGTGCAGGTGCACAGGCTATATGGGACACCTGCGGGCAGTTAAGAAGTATCTGGGGGTGGTATAGATATGAATATCGTTGGCAAAGGCATTTCAAAGGTGGATGGAATAGCCATCGCTACGGGCAAACCTGTTTATACAGATGACCTGGTAATGTCAAATGCTCTGGTAGTAAAAATACTCCGGAGCCCATACGCTTTTGCCAGAATAAAATCTATAGATATATCAAAGGCAGAAAAGCTGGAGGGTGTTGAGTGCATTCTTACCTATAAGGATGTTCCCAATATCAGATTCACATCGGCCGGGCAGTCCTATCCCGAACCTTCGCCCTATGACCGGTTAATATTGGATGAAATAGTCAGGTACGTGGGGGATGAGGTGGCAGTTATAGCCGCTGTTGATGAAAAAACAGCTTTAAAGGCAATGAAATTGATCAAGGCTGAATATGAAATATTCGAGCCTGTTTTGAATTTTGAAGAAGCCGAAGGACATAAAACAATAGTTCATCCCGAGGAGGATCTTCACTGCAATTTTGATATTGGAATGAAAAAGGATAAGAATATTGTTTCTTCACAGAAGGTGGAAATTGGAGATGTGGAGGAAGAATTGAAAAAATGTCATGTGGTTGTGGAAGAGACCTGTTATACCCAGGCCCAGGCTCACGCCATGATGGAAACCTACCGCGCCTTTAGTTATCTTGACCATACAGGCAGGCTGGTGGTTGTAAGTTCAACTCAGATTCCATTTCATGTTCGAAGAAAGTTATCCAGGGCATTACAGCTGCCCTCCGGTAAGATAAGGGTAATCAAGCCCAGAATAGGTGGTGGGTTCGGAGGAAAGCAGACTGCGGTGGCGGAAATATTCCCGGCCATTGTTACTTTAAAAACGGGCATGCCGGCCAAAATTGTGTATGAAAGAAAGGAAACCTTTTACTGCTCAAACAGCCGCCATGCCATGAGATTAAAGGTCAGGCTGGGGGCCGACAGGGAAGGGTATATAAGGGCTATCGATATACAGGGTTTATCAGATACTGGAGCTTACGGGGAACATGCTTCCACGGTATTTGCGGTTGCCGGAAGCAAGACTCTGCCTCTTTATAATAAGACAAAGGCTGTCCGATTTATGGGCAATGTAGTTTACACGAATAAAATGCCGGCGGGAGCATTGAGAGGGTATGGAGCCACTCAGGGAACCTTTGCCCTTGAATCAGCCGTCAACAAACTGGCGGAAGAATTAAAAATGGACCCGGCAGAGATCAGATTGAAAAATTTAATCAAAGAAGGGGAAACCTGCCTGACCTTCGATGGCAATCTTTTGGGAAGCTCGTCCCTGCACAGTTGTATAGAAAAGGGTAAAGCACTGATAGGCTGGAATGAAAAGTATCCAAGAAGAGAAGCGGGCAGCAATAAAGTAAGAGCGGTGGGTATGGCGGTAACAATGCAGGGATCGGGGATTGCCGGCATAGACACGGCGTCTGCTGAAGTAAGATTAAATGATGATGGTAATTTTACGCTTCTTATAGGCGCCACCGACATGGGCACAGGATGTGATACCATACTGGCTCAAATGGCGGCCGAGGTTTTGGAAGTATCAATGGAAAGTATTATAGTCAATGCGGCGGATACCGATGTTTCTCCGTATGATCCCGGTTCTTACGCTTCCAGTACAACCTATGTCACCGGAATGGCTGTGGTAAATGCGGCAGAAGAATTGAAAAAACAAATTATGCGAAATGGAGCCAGATTGCTGGAAGTTTCACCTGAAGAGGTGGAGTATGACGGGAAAAACGTTAGAACCATTGAAGGAGATAAAGCCATAAGCCTGGAAAAGCTTGCTGAACTTCTGGTTTTGGGTGCCGGAAAACTTCAATTGGTTGGTAATGCCACCTATGCGAGCCCGGTGTCGCCGCCGCCGTTTGTTGCAGGATTTGCCGAGGTGGAAGTGGATAAAGAGACCGGAAAAGTAGAGTTGCTGGATTATGTGGCCGTGGTGGACTGTGGAACCGTGATCAATCCAAATTTGGCCAGGATTCAGGTGGAGGGCGGAATTGTTCAGGGAATAGGTATGGCCATGTTTGAAGACGTAAGGTATGACGAAAGAGGTAATCTGCAGACCAATTCTTTTATGCAGTACAAGATTCCGTGCAGAAAGGACATCGGGAATATAACGGTTGCCTTCGAAGAAAGCTTTGAACCGACAGGTCCCTTTGGGGCAAAGTCAATAGGAGAGGTTGTTATCAATACCCCTTCCCCAGCAATCGCACATGCCGTTTATAATGCGGTGGGAGTTAGAATCACCAGTCTTCCGGTGACTCCTGAAAAAGTGTTTATGGGTATGCGGAAGGCGGGGGTTTAAGGTATTGCAAAATATTTAAGATTTCCCAGGGGTGGCTGCTTGCTGCTGATTGGATATTATCAAGGAAAAAAGTCAGTCGAAGGAAGAGATTGATGGAACTGATGGATGCGCTGGGGCTTGGCGGCGGAGAAATGGTTTGCTTTATAGGGGCCGGCGGCAAAAGCAGCCTGCTGCTTAGATTGGCATCGGAGTACGCCTGCAAAGGCGGCAGGGTGCTTGTAACCACCAGCGCCAAGATGTTTGACTGGCAGCTAAGGGAAACGGGTAACCTTATTTTGGAACCGGAGGGGAAAAAACTTTTCAAGAAACTTAAAACAGCCCTTTTAAATTCCAATATTCTGGCTGCCGGCAGCAGCGTAACGGACGATCATAAAATTACCGGCCCGAGTAAAGACAGCCTTGATTTACTGTTTCGCCAGAAACTGTTTGATTCCATACTGGTAGAGGCGGACGGTTCCAGGGGAAAATCCCTGAAAGCCCCGGCGGGGCACGAGCCTGTATTGCCGTCGGCATGCACCACGGTCATTGCTGTTGTTGGCATTGACATTCTGGGCTGCCCCTTAACAGCAGAATCTGTTCACCGGCACCAGCTCGCCGCTCAAATTACCGGGCAGGACATTGGCAGCGTCATTACCGAAGAAACGGTCTGTAAAATTATAAAGCACTACCGGGTTTTAGCAGAGAAAGCTGCAGGGAGCATTAAAATAGTGCCGGTAATTAATAAGGCCGACAGCCAGGATACGGTTCAAACGGCCAGGAAGTTAGCCTGCCGTATGCTATCCGCAAGAATTAAGAGAGTGCTGGTGACCTCGGCCCTAAAAGCCGATCCTGTTTGGGAGGTGGTTTCGTGATCTCGGCAGTGGTGCTGGCGGCCGGGCTTTCCCGCAGGATGGGGAAACCAAAACTGTTGCTTGAACTGGGTGCTAAAACCATAATCGAACATGTGGTAAGTGGTGTTTTAAAATCAAAAGTGGGTGAGACCATCGTTGTTTTAGGGGCAAACGGGCAGGAAATAAGGCAAAAATTGTCCGGTTACGATGTTAAATTTATTGATAACCTGCGCTATGCCGACGGACAGGGAACCTCTGTGGCGGCAGGGGCGGCCGCTGTTAATACTGAAGCCAGGGGAATACTGTTTCTGATGGGCGACCAGCCCTTGATTGCACCAGAGCTTATGGACCGGTTAATAGATTTATTTAATAACTCCCGGGCTATCATCGTAAGGCCTGGAGAAACCGGCACGCCAGCACTTTTCAGCACGAAACTGAGGGATGAGCTGATGCGGTTGTCGGGTGATACAGGAGGAAGACAACTGATGGAAAAATATAAAGATGAAGTTCAAACGGTACAGGTTCACCCGGGACCAATGTATATGGATGTAGATACGGAAGAGGATTATCAAAAAATGCGGCAATGGTGGGGCTCCATGAGGATATAATGCTGCATTACCATCTGGATTTAGCTACCAGTTCCAGGCCCCGTCGGGGTTCCATCTGGGGGGCAGGGGCCTTAGGATGCCCACTTTTTCCAGCATATAGCTGGTCAGGCTGCGGTATTTTTGTTCAAAATAGTCCTTATCCTTGCTAACCTCGTCAATGCGGTAGCCAAGGCTGCCCACCTCTTTTAATGTCATGCGCTGAAGTTTTTTAACGGCTATGGGTTCGGCCGGCTTTGGCAACTGGCTTAAATTGTCGATATAAGGGGGGGCGTAGTAGATTTTTTTGTCCGTGTCAACATATACTATGGCGTAATCGGGCGCAGACAGGGTAACCGTATAGTTTGATCCGAAAAGACCGACAAACAGGATGAATCCAATTATGACCGCAGGAATGTTGCTTGTCTTTCGCAAAACATGACCCCTCCGAAAAATTTTAAGGCGCTTAAAAAAGCACATAATTGTCCCCGGGACTTAACCGGCATCCGGTCAAATAAAGGGGACATCATCAATACTCTAACATAATATTTATATTACGACAATTCCTGGTTTTTCAACCGGCGGCGCTTTCCAGTGCCACGGGCCGCAGTGACAGGTAACTTGCCTGCAGGTGTTCGCTGAGGTGAAGGCGGTTTCTCTGCTTTTCATTATACATGTTCAAATCGGCCTCTTCTATTAATTTCCACAGGGAATCCTTTGGGTCCTCCGAAGTGGCGTAGCCTACGGAAAAGTGAACCGGCAGATGCTTATTATGTTTGTTGTATCTTTTTAGGGCATCGGAAAGGAACCTGCATTTTTCTTCTGCTATATTTTGGGGAGTATCCGGCAACAGCACCGCAAATTCGTCTCCTCCCAGCCTGACCACGATGTCCCTTTTCCTGAAGGTCTTTTTAAGAAGGCTGGCGGTAACTTTCAGAGCTTCGTCCCCGTACCTGTGGCCCAGTGTATCGTTGATTATTTTCAGGCCGTCAACATCTATCATCATTATGCTGATGGGATATGGGCTGTTTTTTTCCAGTTTGTCGATGCATTCTTCAAAGTGGTGCCGGTTGTAAAGGCCGGTCAGTTTGTCTTTAATGGCCAGCTCTCTGTATTTTTCTATCTCGTCCGCACCGCAGTCGGGTGTATTTCTGGAATAGTTCGACATGCGATTTAGGAGGCTGCCCAACTGAGTGGTAAAAGCCGATATTATTTTGACCTGTCTTTTGGTCAGATTTCCTTTTCCTTTGGGGATGATGCAGAGTAAACCTTTTTTCTGCCGGGTCAAATCATTAATATCAAAGAAAAGGGGGTTTTTCATTTTACATATGTTGGAGTAACAAATCCCGGGGGCCGGGCTGGATACCAGGTTATGGAGGCCTTCACGGCATTGCCTGTAAACCAGTACTTTTTTAAAACCCATGGCAAGCCTGAAACTTTCGGTGATTTCCCTTATCATTGACTCCGGCTCCCCGTCAAGGGTGAAGCTTAGGATGTATAATTTTTCGATGAGATTTTCTTTCATGCCAATCACTGTCCTTTGAAAGTGTTCTATTATTATTATCGTAAGGAAGCCCTCCGACTTTAATCCAAATTGTCGAACTTCGGTCTTTATTTTGGGTGTACACTACTCACTATTCTGGCTTCTGGATTCCGCCGTCTGCAAGACGGCACCGCCGACAAGGCGGTTTTTAACTAATACAATCTGTCTGGCGGGATGCGGTACGGGGGAGGGAAAGTGTAAGCCCGGCTATTCCCAGGGCGGCTGCAAAAATCATCACACCCCGGTATCCCCAGCCCTGGGCAATGGCGCCCCCCAGAAGGGGTCCCGCCACTCCGCACAGGTTGAGGGTGGCCTGGAATATTCCGCTGGCCGTGCCCCTGTCCTCACCTGATCTCAGAATAAGCAAAAGCGCCCCCACGTAAAGGCATGACCAGGCCACTCCCAGAATGATCTGGGCCGCCAGAAGCGGCCAGAGGTTTTGCAAAAATGCATAAGACAAAAAGACTCCAATTGACAGAAGCTGCCCCAGGGCAAATATGCGGGTGGGGTTGAAGAGGTGAACGAATCTCATGACGATTACCTGAACGGCAAAGTTGGTTCCCCATAAAATACCCACCCAAAAGCTTTCCAGGCCCAGGGAAATAAAATAAAGGGGAAGTATTATCCATACCGCCGCGGCTCCCAGGTGGCGCATAAATATTGCCATGTAAACGGGAAACCCCTTTTTAAATACCTGTACCAGGCGGGGCGCTTTTTTTTCCAGGTTTATGTCCCGGACGGGCTTACGGGGAAAAAAGAGTGAAAACAAAAAGGCGGCAGCGCAGCAAAGGGCGCTGACCGCAAAGATACGGTCAAAATCCTGAAGCCAGGCCGAGGCCAGGGAACCTGCAATCCAGCCCAGTGACCCGTGAGAGCTATATCGTCCCATATCTGATCCTGACTCATAGGCAAAGGCCACCAGGGTGGCCGTGGCCACCCCCAGCGCCATACCGGCGCAGGCCCTGGTCAGGGCCAGGGAGTATAGGTTGTGGGCCAGCATTTGGGAGGCAAAGGCTATGGAGCACAGAAAAAGACCGGTCTGTATGAACACTGTCCTCCCCCTGCGGTCGGACTCACGTCCCGAGTATATGGATGAAATAAGGTAGGCTCCTCCATATGCCGAGCCCAATAGCCCCACCTGAAAATCCGAGGCGCCCATCTGGGAACCCAGTATAGGTATATAGATCATCGATCCCATTATGGCGAAGTTTAAAAGAAAATTGACCCAGTTGACCAGCATTATTGAATTTACAGGCATGTCGGTCCTCTTTTTCCGTAACAATAAAGTTGATATTTATGTGCCTTTAAGAGACTTCCAGGAGCGTAAAGGGAACGGCTATGAAAACTTTTTAAAAACTCTCATAAATTCTTCCAGCGTTTCTTTAATGTCCCTTTCCCCATGCGAGTCCTTTTCTATCTCTTCGGCCAGGTGGCAGGCCAGTACGGTGGTGCCAACCCGGTTAACCGCCGACTTTATGGCAGCCAGCTGTATTAACACATCCCCGCAGTCCCGGCACTCCTGTATCATCTTATGCACCCCCCGGGCCTGTCCCTCTATTTTTTTAAGCCGGCTTAAAAGTTCTGACTGAAAAAGATGCTTGCTACAGTCTTGATTCGGATTGGAGGTTTCTTTCGGTTCGGTAGTTGCCGGCTGGGTGTTCTGGCTTTTTTTCATTTTAGATGTCCTTTCTGTTGATATGGGGCTTTGTTAAGGTATCCGGCAGGGTATGCTTTTATTATAGGCCAAATCATCACGGTGTCAATAAAACCTCCGGAAGTCCTAAGGGCCAGGTCCAGGCGCAGATGCTGCGGCGTACAGACCCATGTATACGGGATTACTGAGGCTGGAATCGGAAAATTTGGTTACATTATCCCTGATGAACAATTTTATGTGATACAGGGAAAACCTTTCAACAGGGTCACAGACCATAATCCTTGTCAGCTGCGGCATTCATTCCTCGGTGCAAGTCCAGATCTGCGTCCGCCTGCTGGAAGCTATACTGGACGGTAATCTTGAGCCGGGATCAAAGGGTAACTGGAGAAGCCTGAAAATAAAAGAAGGGAGTCAATTAATTTATGATAAAGCCAGAGGAATTGTCCTGTAATAAAAGTGAATTTCTGCAGGCAACCATGGACCAGATGGAGGCAGCCGCCAGGAAGCTTGAGCTGGACCCGGGATTATTCAAGATTATGATGTCTCCCAAAAGGATTCTCACAGTCTCAATTCCCGTCCGCAGGGATGACGGGTCAATTGATGTATTCAAGGGTTTCAGAGTTCAGCACAACCTGACCCGGGGTCCGGCCAAGGGAGGTATCCGGTACCACCCCGAGGTGGATATAGATGAAGTCATCGCCCTGGCCATTCTGATGACCTGGAAGTGCGCAGTGGTTGACATACCGTACGGAGGAGCCAAGGGGGCCGTGATCTGTAATCCCAAGGAACTGTCTCCGGGTGAGCTGGAAAGACTGACCAGGCGCTTTACCAGCGAGATCAGCATAATAATAGGGCCTGAAAAGGATATACCGGCCCCCGATGTATATACCAACCCCCAGGTGATGGCCTGGATAATGGATACCTTCAGCATGCACCACGGCTTTTCGGTGCCGGCGGTGGTTACCGGCAAGCCCATAGAAATCGGCGGCTCCCAGGGAAGAAAAGAGGCCACCGGCCGGGGCGTGGTTTTTACCATTGAAGAGGCTGCCTCCCGCCTGGATATAAATCTGGCCCAGTGCACAGCGGCCATCCAGGGTTATGGCAACGTAGGATCGGTGGCGGCGGCCGACTTGAGCCACCTGGGCTGCAAAATTGTAGCCGTAAGCGACACCGGCGGGGGAATATACAATGAGGACGGACTGGACCTGGCCGGGGTAAACTCTTTCAAGCAGCGTACCGGCAGCGTGGCGGGCTTTCCCGAGGCAAAGCCTGTTTCCAACCAGGAACTGCTTATCATTGATTGCGATATTCTGGTTCCGGCGGCTCTGGAAAACCAGATCACCGAGGAGAACGCCCGGCTGATAAAGGCCAAGATTGTAGCTGAAGGAGCCAACGGCCCCACCACCCAAAAGGCCGACGAGATTCTTTTCGAAAGAGGAATCACAGTGATACCCGACATACTGGCCAACGCCGGCGGGGTAGTGGTTTCATATTTCGAGTGGGTGCAGGGCCTGCAAAACTTCTACTGGACCGGGGACGAGGTCAACCGCCAGCTGCGCAGGCGAATAGTGGCCAGCTTCAGGGAAGTGTACCGCATCAAGGAGCAGCACGGTGTAAGCCTGCGCATGGCCGCTTACATGCTGGCCATGGGACGGGTGGCCAAGGCCATGGAATTGAGGGGACTTTATCCATAAGAAAGGGGCTGCCGCCCTAAAATAGAGGTTAGAGGCAAGAGGTTGGAGGTTGGAATCTTGTGGGAATTAGCTTTGGGCCAATTCCTTCACAATCCAACTTCCGGCTTCTGACATCAGACCTCCAAATTCGGGGACACCCCCCTTGAAACCCCTATAAAAAAACAATGCAATTGGCACTATTGACGCACACTAAACTTGATGGTAGTATAAGAAAAATTAAGAAAACAGGGCAAGTGATTCTACTCCAAAAGGTAGAATTGAAAAGGAAAGCCGGTGCAAATCCGGCGCGGTCCCGCCACTGTGAAAGGGAGTCTCTTCTGCATCATGCCACCGGTAAGTACAGACCGGGAAGGCGCAGGGGTGGCAATGATCTTGAGCCAGGAGACCTGCTTGTTCTGAGCTTGATGGGTGTGCCCACGACGGATGGGATGTTTGCACCAGACTGCAGGAAGTGGAGTCAGGTATAAACCCTCTGCATACAATGGGTGCAGGGGGTTTTAATATTTTAGAATAAATGGAGGGAGGCGGATATGCAGGTAAATTTTTAAGGCTGTATAACGTTAAGTTTTTAAAAATTTAAATGAAACGGGTGCCTTGTTCTATTCAGAACAGGCTGAAAAGGGAAGTCGGTGCAAGTCCGGCGCGGTCCCGCCACTGTAAAGGGTAGAAGCCCCACATTTTGTCACTGGGACAATGTTTCCGGGAAGACGTGGGTTTTTCGATGACCTGAAGCCAGGAGACCTGCCCGTTTTATCGGATCCATTACCTACGGGAGATAGGGAGGGTGGTTGTTGCTATGCTTTTATTCCTGCTGTAAGGGATAAGACCCCCGGCCTTTTTGTAGGCCGGGGGTTTTTAAATTGATGATGATGTTCAAACGGGAGGAAAATGTTTTGTTGGAGGAACTTACGGTTTTTAATAAACAGGTTTCCATCCAGGGGATAAGCTTTTATGTTTATGACCAGACAACGTTTATCGTCAACTCCGCCAGATCGCTGAATGTGATCAGTTCCGCCGTTTTGGGGGCAAATCTAAGGCAGGCCAGGTATATAATCAATCATTCTGTTGACAAAGACTTCCACGGCAGTGACCCGGAGGAGGATCTCAAACAGGTGGCTCTGCGTTTACGGTTGGGGCACGATGTTTTAGGTATGATGACGGCCGTAAGCGTTATACATACCGTTTTGAGCCAGGGGAGGCAAAACGATCTTTCAGTGGCCACCCTTTGTACGGCCGGTGTAGGCAACCCGGGGGTGGCAGGATTGCTGGCCAGTAAGGTGCAAGACTGGTACCAGCTGGGCACCATCAACCTGATCCTGTTGGTTGACGGAAATTTAACCGACTCCGCCATGGTAAACGCGGTAATAACGGCAACCGAGGCCAAGACCAGGGCTTTGTTTAAAGCAGAAATCAGCCTGCCTTGCGGTGAACCGGTTACGGGCACCACCACCGATGCCATTGTGGTGGCCTGCACGGGCAGGGGGGATCCCCTGAGCTATGCGGGAACGGCCACCGGTCTGGGGTATTTAATCGGAAGAACCGTGTATAAGGCGGTATTGCAGGGAGTTAAGACGTATTTGTCAGTATGTGGCAATGAGCATAAGTTGTTGAACTAATTTGCTGTACACGCAGGATGCGTTAATTATCATGTGAAAGGGGCGTGTTTTGAATAAATGGGCAGATACAGGATGAATTTGCGTTTTTTAGCGATACTGTTGACGCTATGCTTTCTCACTAACTTTGTGGTTCCGTTCGGCGTATTCAGCGGGGCTGCGGCTGCGGAGCAAACGCCGATATATTCGGCAGGCGAGATGGCCGGTAAAGCCGTTGACTTTATCAACCAGAAGTACAAGGCCGGAGAAAAAACTGACGGGTACACCGCTTATGTGCTGGCCAAGGCCGGCGAAGACCTGACCGCCGCCAAATGGACCAATGGTAAAACCTTAAAGAATGAAATCCAGGATCTGGCCGATCTGCTGGGGGACAGCAACAGCTTGATTACATACATATACTCTACCCAGAACAGCAATGGCAGTTTCGGTCCCTACGCCAACGAGTACGGTACTAAAGCTCCGCTGCTGGCCCTAGCGGCGGTTAAAGACGACCTTACGGTGGGCAGCGATGTTTACAACCGGGTGCATAATTCCATCGCCAACGCCGTTTACTACTTCAATTCAGGATACCAAAACGGCAGTATGACCTATGCCGTAAACGGCTGGAGTTTTGATTACCGCTGTGTGGAAGCGCTGGCCAAAGCCGGTGAAGACCTTTCGGTGGGCGGGTGGGTCTACCAGGGCGCGTCCCTCAAGGATACCATAATGGCTTCTGCTAACTCCACTAAGGCTGATCCTTCGGTAAAGGATGCGGTGTATCTGGCCAAGGAACTTACAGCCCTTTATGCCGTTGAACCCGCTTCAGCCGATATTGGCATTCTGGCCGGCGCCATTGTATCTAAACAGGCCGGGGACGGCAGTTTCGGCGCCAGCATCTATGACCATGTTATGGTTTTGGCCGCCCTGGGGAAAACAGGCCGGATCGGAGGTATTGACCAGACCAAGGCTTTTAACTATATAAACGGCTTAAAACATACCCATAAAAACAGTTGGGGCCAGGATGCCGGGGTGGCCTGGGGATCGCAGTGGACAACCGGCTTTGAGGAATCCGATACAACTGCCCAGGTGATTACCGCCCTCAGTTACTTCAATGGGGATAATGACCCGAACAGCGACGTCTATAAAGCCATTCAGGACGGACTGGCCTACCTGGGCGACATCCAGGACGCCGATACGGCGGCTGTTGTACGTACAGAAGGGGACAGCACCTTTGCCACGGTCGAAACGCTGATTGCCCTTAAGGCTCTGGGGAAGACTTACAACGACTATGCAGGAGACGCATCAAGCTGGGTAAAGAAGTCGAGGACAAAAACCATTGCCCAGTGCTTGCTGGCACTGAACAGGTGGAACGATACCACTGGCCGGGACCGGTTGGTCAATCTTATGGCAGGCAGGCAAAAGGCGGCTGACCCGGGCAAAGGTTCCTTTGAAAACAGCGTATACAGTGACATGTGGGCATACATAGCCCTGGGCGAAGCCGGAAAGATGGGCAATCTCGACACCGGTAGCGCCAGGACGTACATTCTGTCCAAACAGAGTATAGCGGACGGATCCTGGGGAGAGAAGTTTGGAGACACCTATTACCCTGACTTTATGTCCACCGCCCAGGCCGTCCGGGCACTCAGCCACCTGCCGGACGCTGCCGCCGACCAGCAGATACAGGCGGCCATCACCAAAGGATTGGCTTACCTAAAAGGCCTGCAGCAGGCGGACGGCGGCGTATACTCCGTCTGGGACGACCCGGCGGTGGATGATTCCGAATTAATCGTCACCCTACACAGGCTGGGTAAAGACCCGGCTTCCGCCGACTGGAAGAACCCCGGGGGCTTAACTCCGGTGGATTACCTGCTGAACAGGACATTGAACGCCGACGGCAGCTTCGGTACTTCCCAAAATGTCTTCGGCGCCACCGAGACTCTGGCTGCTTTTCTGGTGGTGAGCGGTCAGGGCAGCCCCGGTGGAGGTAGTCAACCACCAGTGGAAAAAGACCAGTACAGTGTCAATATTGCGGTGGTGGGCCAGAGCGGGGAACTGATTTACGATCCAGGCAGCGCCACGGTGAATAAAACCGGCAAATGGGGCCTTACGGCCCTGGGGGCGCTCCATGCCACCGGGTTGAGCTACACTGACGACGGCGGCTTTGTCAAAAGCATTGCAGGGCAGGCCAACAGCGGAATGAACGGGTGGATGTACAAGGTAAACGGCTCTGTACCCATGATGCTGGCCTCGGCTAAAACTGTCAGCGAGGGAGACCAGGTGATCTGGTGGTACAGCAAGGACATGAACTCCCCCGGCCCCACCTGGGACAGCCTCTTCAAGGGGACCACCGCTACCAGTGCTGGTCAGCCGGGATCAATCACACCGTCCAGTCTCCAGGAACAGAATAAGATGCTCCCTGCTGCCCTCCAGGCTTCAGAGAATGTCCTGACGGCGCTGGAAAAAATTGACCAGATGATCGGCTTAAAGGAAAAAACAGTTGAGCTGGGCGCCCCGGGCAAATCGGCCATGGCCGTGGTGGTGTTGGGCGACATCCAGCCACTGGATCTGGCTGCGATGGCGGCCCTGAAAAGGGAAATGGCCCAGAATGCGGTGGATCTGATCCAAAAGGTAGCGGCCGATAAAGGTTCAACCATAACTGACGCCAGGGCCGAGGTAGCTTTGAGTATTCCGGCCCAGGCACTCAACCGTGACGTTGAAATAACTGTCAAAAAAATAACTGCCGGCAGTGTCCAGGGCAGCGGGACACAGTCCGCTTTACCCTCCGGCTTCCGCCAGGTGTCTGCGGTTTACGAATTTGGCCCGGATGGGACTACTTTTTCCATACCGGCAACCCTGATCCTGAAGGTGTCTATCCCGCCCATGGCCAGGCCGGAAAACCTGGCCATGGCCTGGTACGATAAATCCACCGGCAAGTGGGCAATCATCCCGGCGGTGGTGGATGTTGACAGGGGATTAATCCTGGCCAGGGTGCAGCACTTCAGCCATTACACCGTATTTGCCAGGGAACCGGTGAAACCCTTCGCAGACGTTACCACTGATTCTTTCGGCTGGGCGAAAGAATCCATAGAGACGCTGGCCGGGGCAGGCATTGTCGCCGGTGTGGACGGGACACGCTTCGAGCCGGCCCGGGCGGTGACCAGGGCGGAATTTGCCAGTCTGTTAGTTAAAGCATTGCGTTTGCAGATAAAGGCAGGAGTGGCCCATCCGTTTAAAGATGTGTTTTCCGGTGACTGGTACGCCGGGGCGGTTACTGCAGCGTATGGCACCGGGTTGGTAAAGGGCTGCGGTGACGGTACTTTCCGCCCGGACAGCACCGTCACCCGGGAAGAAGCGGCGGCTATGCTGGCGCAGGCCATGAAGCTGCAGACCACGGAACAGAAGCTGCCTTTCACCGACGGCGACAGGATTGCCTCCTGGGCCAGGGCCAGTGTGGCGGCCGCAGCGGCGCAGGGCCTGATCGGAGGTTTCCCGGACGGTACCTTCCAGCCGGATGCCACCGCCGGCCGGGCCCAGTGCGCGGTAATGGTTTACCGGATGCTGGAAAGCTATTAGCTTTGTTTTCTAACTTCCTTCTTTAGCAGAAGATTGGTATTCATTACCGGAGGCAGGTTGCGGCCTGCCTCCGGTGAGATATTTGATAAGGACAATGAATATGCAGGAAAGTTGGGCCTGGCTGACCACTTTAATAGCTGTTATTGCTGTTTCGTTATTATTCCTGGGCATGGAGAAAAGCAGTCTTTCGGCGCGGCAAGTAGCCGCCATTGCCGTTCTGGCTGCCTTGTCGGCGGCAGGCAGGGTAACTGCCGGGATCGTGCTTTGCCTGCAGCCCACCATGTTCCTGGTGATCATCACGGGGTTTGTCATGGGCACGCGGGCCGGTTTTTTGGTCGGCGCCATGACCCCCCTGGTCTCTAATTTTTTTATCGGCCAGGGCCCCTGGACCCCCTGGCAAATGCTGGCCTGGGGGTTGGCCGGGGCTTCTGCGGCCTGGTTAAAGTATTTGTATCCGCAGTCGGGTAGCAGGGTATTGATTGTCTTTTGCCTTTTCTGGGGATACCTGTACGGCTGGCTGATGAACATCTGGTTCTGGAGCGTTTTCGTACATCCCCTAAACTGGCAGTCCTATCTGGCCACCTGTGCGGCCGGCCTGGGTTTTGACTCCCTACGTGCCTTGGGCAACGGTTTTTTCTGTGCCGCCCTGGGAACGGGGGTAGTGAAAATTTTGCTTCGCTATCAAAGAAAGGCGTATTTTTCCTGGTTGTCTGCAGGCGGGGAGTGATCTTTGTTGAAAAGAAAATTTATCTATATTGTTTTGTTTTTGGTAATACTGGCCGGCATAATAGGGCCTGCTGTTTATTCAAATAAGATAGTCGGCCAAAGGCAGGCGGCAGATCGTTCAGCGGGCGGTGAAGCGGCCGGCCTGACGGCGGTCGGGCAAACACCGGCCGACAGTACGGACAAAAAAAGCGGAGTCACGTATACCCAATCCACCGGCTCGCAGGCCAGTGACGGCCCTGCCGCCCGGGACACGGTCGACCGGAAGGGCAACTCCGCCGGTACCGCTGGCCAGGACAGCGCCACACCGGCACAGAAGCCGGTTGCTGCATCGTCCGCCGTCGCAAAGGAGGACGGGTGTACCGTAGGCATAGCCGTGGTGGGCATGGATGGCGAACTGCTTTACGGTCCCGGGAACGTTACGGTGACCGGGAAGAACATGTGGGAAGTCACGGCGCTGGGCGCGCTGGACGCCACCGGTCTGCCCTATACCATGTCCACCAGCTGGTCAGGCTTTGTGGAGGCCGTTGCCGGGCAGCGCAACAAGGGACAGTCGGGCTGGATGTATAAGGTCAATGGTGAAATCCCGATGGTTGCAGCCGATCAAAAAACGGTAAAAGCCGGAGACAAGGTGATCTGGTGGTACAGTAAAAGCATGGGTGCCCCAACTCCAGACTGGGACGATTTGATTAAGCGGGGGGCTGGGAATACGGGGCAGAATCCAGAATCCAGAATCCAGAATGAAAAAAAGGTCCTCTGTGGCTAATAGAGTTTATTGGGGTAATGGAAGGGAGTAGCGAACCCGTTGTTACAAAAAAGGTTAATATTAAGTCTTATCGTGATTCTAGCTTTTCTGATGATTCTCCCAGCCCGTGGACTGGCGCTGACGGCAGTTGATGTGAAGCCGGCGATGGACCGGGCGGCCAATTATTTGCTGGTTCGCGAAAAAGAACAGGGTAAGCCGCTGACGCCTTGGAGCTACGTGGCTCTGGCCGCCGCCGGGCAAAACCTTGCCGCCGCCCGGGCCGGGCAGTCCTGTGGGCAACAACTGGCCACGGCCCAGGCTGCTGCCGACTATTGCCTACTGGTCTTTACCCTGCTGGCTGCCGGAGACAATCCCTTCAATTACCGGGGGCAAAACCTGGTGGGAAAAATTCAGGCCGCCCAGCTTCCCGGCGGCAAGTTTGCCGATAATATTGACGGCAGCGGGCAGGGGGACAGCGGGGCACAAATACTGCTCAACTCCCATGTATGGGCGGTACTGGCCCTGCATGCCGCCGGGGCAGGGATACCGGACGCAGCAAAGGCCAGGCAGTGGATTGTTGATCAGCAGCATAACGACGGCAGCTTTAACTGGTGTGTTATGGTGAAAAAAGCGGATGTGGATTCCACCGGCATGGCGCTCATGGCCCTGGGCGCCTTGGGCGAAAGAAAGGACAGCCCGGTGGTGCAAAAAGCGTTTAACTACCTGAAAAGCGTTCAGGAAGGCGACGGCGGGTTTTCTTCCTGGGGGGCGGCCAATCCCGAGTCATGCAACATGGTCATCGAGGGCTTGACTGCGGTGGGGATCGATCCGGCTGCAGAAATGAACAAACCCGGTGGCAACCCGGTTACGGCCATTCTGAGTTTTCAGTTGCCTGACGGCTCCTTTGCCCACATCAAGGGCGCCGGGCCCAATGAAATGGCCACCCACCAGGCGTTGATGGCCTTATCCGATGTATATTACGGGAAGTCTCTTTACGGCCGGCTGAGGGAAAAAAGCAGGGCTTTGGTTGCCGGATCTGCCCCTGCGGGGCGGAAGGTTCATTTTAAGGTGGGATCGAAAGACTATGAGGTTCAGGTTGACGGGCGGGACCGGGTGGAGAAAGCGGACACTGCACCCTTTGTGGAAGGAGGTCGTGTGTATGTGCCGGTGCGCTACCTGGCTTTAGCCCTGGGAATTCCTGAAACAGGTATCCGGTGGTCACCTTCCGATCAAACGGTGACCCTGACAAATGACGGCATAACCCTAACACTGGCGGTGGGCGGAGATATCATGTATGTTAACGGCGCCGCCCGGCCGACGATGGACGTTACGCCGGTGATCAGGGACGGCCGCACCTGTCTGCCCGCCCGCTATGTGGCCGAATCCTTCGACTACCGGGTAGCCTGGGATGAAAGGGAACAGACGGTAAGCATTACCCGGTAAAGAATCCAGACCTTCATGCCACTATAAACCCTTTTTAGCCATAGAGGACATAGAGATTGGTTGTTGGTTATAGGTTATAGGTTATTGGTTATTGGTTATTGGATGATAGCTGTAAGCTGTATGCTATAATGCTTAATGCATAGCGCTTATTGCTTCTATTGCCCACTACCAAATACCAAATACCAATTACCATTTATTCTGAATTCTTTTTTCTGAAGGTATTTCTCACGCAAGGAGTGGCAAGCATTGCTGGATAAGCTTTTTTACAGAGAAAAGGGGTTGTTCCTGCAGAGCCTTCACCCGCTGGCTGCGCTGACCTACCTGGGTACGCTGCTGGTGCTGGCGCTGGCCTTTACCAACCCGCTTTATTTACTGGGGATACTGCTTGTTGTGGTACTGGCCATCCGGGCGGTGGACGGCCTGGAAGCCTGGGAAAGTTACTTGAAAATAGTATTGTTTATGATGGTGCTGGTCATGATCATCAACCCGCTGGTGGTGCATGCCGGGCAGACCATCATCTGGCACGGTCCCCGGGTTCCTGTCTTCGGCCGGCTGACCATCTCCCTGGAGGCCATTTGCTACGGCGCTGCTATGAGCGTCAGGCTGCTGGACATAATCAGCGTTTTCTGCCTGTACAATCAGATTGTGCACCCGGATAAGGCATTAAACCTGTTTTCCCGCTTTGCCGGCAAGTCCGTGCTGGTAATATCCCTGGCCACCAGGATGTTTCCGGCCATGGTCAGGGAACTGGAGAGCATCCGGGGCGTGCAGCAGATGCGCGGAGTTGACTTCGACAAGGGATCGGCGAAAGAAAAAGTAAGGAAGTACTCTTCTTTGGTTAACATATTGCTTTTATCCTCCCTGGAGGACTCCCTGGAGATTGCCGAGTCCATGCAGGCGCGGGCCTTCGGCAGCGGCCCCCGTACCTGTTACACCCGGAATTTGTGGCGGCCGAGGGATGTGCTGTTTCTTACGGGCAGCGCATGCGCATTGGGGGCGGGAATTTGGGGGCTGCTGCACGGTTTCGGCGGTTTCACTTTTTACCCGCAGTTGGACTACTTGATCAATGGCCCGGGAACAGTGGCGGTATTGCTGATTGTGCTTTTCAGTTTATCCATCCCGGTGATATTCAGTTGGGGGTGGCAGCGCTGTCATTATTTAAAATCGAAAATTTATTTTACTATTATCCGGATGCTGAAAGACCGGCCTTAAACGGGATCAATCTGGGTATAGAAGAAGGGGAGTTTGTTCTGGTGGCTGGTGAATCCGGTTCGGGCAAGTCTTCCCTGGCGCGGGTGCTGGCCGGGCTGATCCCGGATTTTTACGGCGGCCGGTTTGGCGGAAGGGTTTATTATCAGGGGTGTGAGATGCGCGGTATTGACCGGCGTAAACTGGCGCGGCAGGTGGGCATGGTCTTTCAGGACCCGGAAAAGCAACTGGTGATGACCGGCGTGGAAGCCGAGATCGCTTTCGGCCTGGAGAACCTGGGGCTGCCTCAGAAAGAGATGTTTCGCCGGGTGGCCGAAGTGATCAGTTTCCTGGGTCTGACAGAGTTAAGGCAGGAGTTCACCGCCAGTCTGTCGGGCGGGCAGAAACAAAAGCTGGTTCTGGCCGCCGTGCTGGCCATGCAGCCACAGGTGCTGATCCTGGACGAACCCACATCACAGCTGGACCCGGTGGCGGCGGAGGATTTTTTCAATCTGGTCAAGCGGCTAAACGAAGAGATGGGCTTTACCATCGTCTTAATCGAGCAGAGGCTGGAAAGGTGCTTTCACCTGGCTGACCGGGTGGTGATCATGGAAGGCGGCCGGGTGGCGCAGGACGGTGATCCGGATCAGGCGGCCCGCTGGGCGGTCAGAAGCGGTACGCTCTTGATTCCCCCGGTGGCCAGGTTTTTTTCCATGCTGGGATTTTCCTCCCTTCCGGTAACCGTCAAAGAGGGCAGGAAGCAATTAAGACAATCTTTCAGCGGGTGGCCCGTTTCCGGCAGGCCGGACCTCCGGAAAGAGCCAACTTCCTGTTCAACAGGCCAAACTCTCCTGGTGGAGGTAAAAAATCTGTGGTTTACATATCCCAATGGCAGGGAGACATTGCAGGACATAAATTTAAAAGTCAACGCCGGAGAATTTGTGGCCATCCTGGGGGAAAACGGCGCCGGCAAATCCACTTTATTGAAAAATATGGTGGGGCTTCTGCAGCCGGGGCGCGGCAAGGTGCTGTTAGATGGCAGCGACTTGAGTAAAAACAAGGGGCGGCATCCTGGCCGGCAGGTGGCCTATCTTTCCCAGAACCCCAACGACTACCTCTTTCAGGATACCGTGGAAGACGAACTGCTGTTTACCCTGAAGAATTTTGGGATGGAGGATGACGGCATTGTTGCTGAACTGCTGGAAGAGCTTCAGATAGGCTGCCACCGGCGGGTGAACCCCCGGGATTTGAGCAGCGGTGAACGGCAGCGGGTGGCCCTGGCTTCGGTGCTGGTGACCAGGCCGGATCTTCTGGTGCTGGACGAACCGACCCGGGGACTGGATTACCGCCTCAAGGCCGATATGGGTAGTTTTTTGACCAGGCGGGTAGCGGCAGGGGTCAGCGTGGTCCTGGTTACCCACGACGTGGAATTTGCCGCCGAATACGCCTCGCAGGCGATCATGATGTTTGCCGGCCGGATAGTCAGCGACGGCGCCAAGCATGAAACCTTGGGGCAGTCGGTTTTTTACTCCACCCAGATCGGCAAGCTGTGCAGGGGCTTCAGCGAAGATATACTGACGTTTGACGAGGCCATGGAAAGGATCGGGCCGTTGCTTTCAGTCAAAACAGTGGCCCGGGCCGGCACATTGAAATGAGGGATGGGTATGGTCAAAGTCATTTCCGGTGATAAGCCGAATACTGCGCAAAAAATGCTTTTCCCCCTCTTCTTGATCATTATCCTGGGGCTGCTGTTTATCGGCATAAAACAGGATAATTTCATAGCCAGGCAGGGCTGGGGGTTGCTTTCGGCAGAAATAATGCTGGCGGCGTTAGCCTTTTTTTACTGGGGATTTGAGCAGGGCAAAGCCTCGTCTCGGGAAATAGCCCTTATTGCCGTGCTGGGCGCCGCCGCCGCCGTGGGGCGCGTCCCCTTTGCCGCGTTGCCCAACGTGCAGCCCACTACATTTATGGTGATTATATCCGGTTTTGTGTTTGGCCCCCGGGCCGGGTTCATGGTGGGGTCCACGGCGGCCTTGGTTTCCAACTTTTTCCTGGGGCAGGGCCCGTGGACGCCCTGGCAGATGTTTTCATGGGGGCTGGCCGGCGCTTCGGCCGGTCTGATTAAAATTGTATATCCCAATATAGGAACCAGGGGCATGTCGGTATTCAATTTTGTCTGGGGCTATCTTTTCGGCTGGATCATGAACCTTTGGTTCTGGACAGCCTTCATCCAGCCTCTGAGTTGGCAGTCCTTTATGGCCGCCTATGCCGCCAGCTTCTGGTTTGACACCTTCCACGCCGTGGGGAATACCGTCTTTTATCTTCTTTTTGGCGCCAGTTTTATAAAAATTTTGAAGCGCTTCCGGAGGAAGCTGAAAACCGGGATTATTGAGCCTGATACATTGTCTTGACTTTAGCAATATGCTAATATTATTTTAATGCATTACGGATTAAAACGGCGCAATAGCGCAGGTCTCACCATGGCGGGACTGCCGGGGGTGGTGATTTCTCATTGAAATATAAAAGGTTTTATCTTAATGACTGTCAGAAAGAAAAAGCTGTTGAGGCTATTAAAAACATTTTATACGGCCTGCCGGAGATTCTTTTCGCTTACATCCACGGATCATTCACCTGCGGGAAAGAATTCAGGGATATCGACATTGCTTTATATTTAAGGGAAGAAGTGTTGAGAGACAGGATAATAGACTATGAAATAGAAATAGAGATTAAAGTTGAAGATGCTCTAAAGTACCCGGTGGACGTAAGAGTGCTAAACTGCGCTCCCCTTTCTTTCCAATACTGGGTAATCAAGGGGGGGATCCTGCTGTTCGAGAGGGACGGGGAAAGCCGCGTGGACTTCCAAGCCAAAACACTGGATTTTTACTTTGATTTTGCGCCCTTTCGAAAACGGTATATGAAAGAGATGATTGGTTTTGGCGATTAATGAAGATAAGGTCAGAAAACTCTCTTTTGAATTTAAAAAAGCTCTAACCAGGCTGAAATCCCTATCCTCTTGTCCCAAGGAGGTTTTTACAAACGATCCTGACAAAATCGGAAGTGCGAAATACCACTTTATAGTCGCCATCGAAGCCGCCATTGATCTGTGCAACCACATCATTGCAAAAAATAATTTCCGGACTCCGGAAGACTACTCCGATACTTTCCGGGTGATGGGAGAAGCAAACATTTTAGCGGGAGAATTCGTCACCAGTCTAATCAGAATGGGCAAATTTAGAAACAGGCTGGTGCATATATACTGGGACGTAGACGACGAGACGCTTTATAGAATATTGCAGACAAACCTGGCGGACTTGGACCGCTTTCTGAGAGAATTGGGAGAGTTTCTGAACATGCATCACGATATTTAGGAAACCTAACTAAGTATCCTATCCGCATACCCTTCGCGCATGGGAACCGAAAAGCCGCCGCATACCACATCGCCCAGCACATCGTATACGACAGCGTCCCAACCTTCATTCCATAGTTCCAGATGCTTCAACTCCTTGATTCAAGCAATCCCTATCTTTTATACAGAACACCTGTCCAGGTTTCCCCTGTATGACAATTTTCAGACCGGCTTAACGAAATAATGCCGTTCCGCCAATTTTCTTGGCGGAACGGCATTACCTTTGGTTCAATCCTTTAGTGGCAGCAGTCTTTGGGTCGGCAGCAACCGGATTGGTCGTGGTCGCTGGTACAGCAGCTCTCGTGCTTGTGATCGTGCGGCTGGCAGCAGGAATCCTGCTTTTTGTCCTCTTTCACAGGCTGGCAGCAGCCGGTGGGCTTGGTGTCCTGACAGCACATAAACAGTCCTCCTTTCGCATTTTGGCATAATATTTTATGGTTCTAGAATTATAGAAATATAAAGTCAAAACCTTATTTGAAATAATCCAGAACCTTTTGCCATGTCTTTTTATTTACTGAACAATAAATGTAATTTCTTTCCCGCCTGATATCGATCAGCCCGGCGTTTTTCAGTTCCCTGATGTGGTGCGAGATGGTGGAGGCGGCCAGTTCCACTTTCCCGCCCAGTTCGCCCACGCAGCAGCCGCCTCCATCTCCGTGCCGGCCACAGCAGTCCCGGCTGTCTTCTGCAATGTGCAGCCCTTCGCGGTGGAGCAGTTCGTGAAAAATGACCAGACGGTGTTTGTTGGAGAGGGCCTTGAAGATATTTGCCAGTTCTTCCATAAGCATTCACTTCTATACTTTTAGAAATATAGTATAAGAGTTCTTCTAATTTGTCAATCCATTTTTTTAGAAACCTTGAGTTGCAGCTATAAAAAGATGGAGGTGTCTAATGGATAATTTCGACGTTCCCGGGAGTGATTCCGGAAAAACTTTTGATGCCGGGCGTGATCAGCTACTATTTATTAATATCAAAAAAATGTCTTAAAATATAGCGACAAAACTCCTCAAAATCATTGAGTCTATTTTTGATTATATTATACATCTCATCAGGGTTTACTTCTGCATAGCCATGTACCAAGCGGTTACGGTAGCCAGCCATGCCCTTGATCTTTTCCGCAAATTCCCAGGGGATAATTTTTCCATTAGCCAGGGCCGATAAAATAGACCGGTAATCGATTGGATGACCCAGCCCCTGCTTGGCCATGATATGCCGGCCAATATCAAATAAGCTTTCCAATGCCCGGCGCAGGTGGTGCTCGGCAATGGCAAAGTTATCAGGATCGGCTAGAAATTGCGCTCTGGTCAGTGCGGCCAATTTCTTTAATCTGGTTATGGATCGGTTGATCAAGTCAATCCGGTTGTGAATTAAATCATTATTGATCACGGCAATTGCCTCCTGCTGCCCGTTTCAAGAATAGCCATTGCCATCTCCCTGTAATACATATCCAATACAGGTTTAAAATCCAGATAATCTCTTGATGTAATTTCTTCAAAATCGGTGCGGAATTCTTCATCTGTACAGTAGATGATCTTGCTGTTCTTGATAACGCTAAATTTCAGGTAGATTGGCGCCTTTTGCAAAAACAAAAGATCCACTTCCATCGGTTCCAAAATTCCAGCGATGGTATCCTGCATTTCCATTTCCAAGGCCAGATCATGTTTTGCGCTGGATAAATCAGCAAATATTACTGCCAGGTCAATATCGCTGTCGGGATAAAAATTTTGGCCGACCCGGGAACCAAACAGGTAGCAGCAGGTAACTCTGTAGTGTTGAAAAACCGGCATCAACTTCTCATGTAATAATTTTATATCCAATGTGACTCATCTCCATCCAGGTGTGCGAAGCGGTTATTAGCATATTTCAAGTCAAATATACCATGAAATCTCTCAATCAACAAATGATAATTCCCCTGGCATTTAGGCCTAAAAGGCGAAAATATAATGATGGACAAATACTTCTAATAGTGTTAGTATACTTTTAATTTAATATGAAATTGTTCAGGTTCCCCCGGCTACGACGGGGGTGAAAAGGGAACCGGGTGCAAATCCCGGACGGTCCGGCCACTGTATGTGGGGAGCGGCTCCCGAGATGCCACTGGGTCTATGTTTGTGAAGGCCCGGGAAGGCGGGGGGTGTGCTGTGATCCACAAGTCAGGAGACCTGCCTGGGCAAAAATCAAGTATCGCCTTCCGTGGAAAGGCCAGGTGCTTATTGATTGGTGTAAAAAAAGTTCACATCTTTCGTAAAGCCCGGCTTTCATGGAAAAGCCGGGCTTTTACCATTTTTAAACCCAAACTCCATATTCCATTGAATTGCCCGGCGGGCGGGCACCCGCCGGGACCGACTTTTTAAGTTAAGGGTCTGCTCCCCCCCCCCTTAACGGCTTCACGAAAGGAAAAAATTTTAATGTTAAGAAGGAATTTGACAAGGAATGTTGAAAAATCATGTATAGCCATATGTTTCCGGCGGATATTTTTAAAATGCGTTGCAGAAGCAAGGCAAGTGCGGCTGCCGGTCGGTGTGTGCAGAAAAATGTATAACCAGGTAAAAACAAAACCACGAAGGTTTTAGCACATGAAACTTTTTGTGGTTTTTTTATGTTGTTTTATGGGAAGTGGTGGCGATCAAAAGATATCTGCTAAAACGTCTGCTCTATCTTCTTCCGGTAATGATGGGGGTTTCCTTAATTACCTTCGGGCTGATCAACCTGGCCCCCGGAGATCCGGCGGAGGTTATCCTGCGCGCCGGCGGGGCGGAGCCAACCCGGGAGGCGGTGGAGGCCCTGCGGGATGAACTGGGACTGAACGACCCGCTCTATGTCCAGTACGGCCGTTGGCTGTGGCAGGCCGCAGGCCTGGATCTGGGCAAATCGTTTCGCACCGGGCAGCCGGTGGCTGCGGAAATACTTTGCCGCTTCCCGGCCACCCTTGAACTGACCTGCGCAGCCATGGCGCTGGTGGTGTTGTCCGCCCTGCCCCTCGGTATCCTGGCCGCCCTTTACCGGCACGCCTTGGTGGATCACCTGACCCGCTTCGGCGCCCTGGCAGGGGCCTCCATGCCGGGTTTCTGGCTGGGGCTTATGCTGATCTACTGTTTCTCCGTAAAATGGGGGCTATTGCCGGTAATGGGCCGGGGAGGCATCGATCACCTGATCCTGCCGGCAGTTACCCTGTCCTTCGGTATGGCCGCCACCTACGCCCGGCTTTTAAGGGCCAGCATGCTGGAAGTTTTGGGGCAGGACTTTATCCGGGTGGCCAGGGCCAAGGGTCTGGCGGAAAAATGGGTGATCGGCCGGCATGCGCTGAAAAACGCCCTCCTGCCCGTGGTAACCATGCTGGGTCTGTCTTTCGGCCACCTTTTGGGCGGCACGGTAATCGTGGAGAGCATCTTTGCCTGGCCGGGGGTGGGCAAGTTTTGCCTGGACGCCATATTTAACCGCGACTATCCGGTGGTTCAGGGGTACGCCCTTTTCATGGCGGTGGTTTTTGTGGTGGTCAACCTGGCGGTGGATATTTCCTACCGACTTATCGATCCGCGGATGCGTCTGTCTGACAAAATGTAGAAGGGAAGTTTTTTGTATGGACCATATGCTGAGCCGGAAAGTCGGGGGAAACAGCGTTATTATGCTGTCTCTGCCGACCTGGTTGAGGCGGCTTCTCGCCGACCGCCTGGCGGCGCTGGGTGTCTTGCTCCTGGCGGGTTTTATCCTGGTCGGCGTTTTTGCTCCCTATCTGGCCCCCCACGACCCGGTGGCGGTGGAACTGGGCAAACGGCTTCTGCCGTCCGGTGAGGTTTATCCCCTCGGCACAGATCACCTGGGGCGCTGCGTCCTCTCCCGGCTCATCTGGGGGACAAGGGTGTCTTTAAGCACCTCCTTCCTCGTGCTGATCACCATAATGTGGATCAGCATCCCCTACGGCATGCTGGCCGGCTGGTGCGGAGGCCGGGTAGACAATTTACTGATGCGGCTGGTGGATACCCTCCTGGCTTTCCCGCGCCTCATCTTCGCCCTGGTGATTGCCGGCATGCTCGGGCCGAGCCTGACCAATGTCATGCTGGCTCTGGGGGCGGTGTCCTGGGTGCGCTTTGCCCGCCTGATCCGGGGACTGGTTTTGCAGGTCAGGGAGAGGGAGTTTGTCCTGGCCGCGCGGGGTTGCGGCACCTCTGCCCGGCGCATTTTATTTACGCACATACTGCCGAATATCATCGGGCCGCTGGTGGTGCTGGCCACGCTTGACATGGGCTGGCTCATCCTGGGGATTTCGGGCTTGTCTTTCCTGGGCCTGGGTGCCCAGCCGCCCACTCCGGAGTGGGGGACGATGTTAAACGACAGCCGGCCATATTTTCAGGTGGCGCACAACCTGATGCTCTACCCCGGCCTGGCCATCATGCTGGCCGTGCTGGCCTTCAACCTGCTGGGCGATGGCCTGCGGGACGTGCTCGACCCGCACGGCTTTACCCGGCGGAGGTAGGAAATGCCCTGTACAGTCTGACGACTGACGACCAATATAAGGGGGATGGCAATAGTGCTCCAGGTAAACAATCTTACAGTCAGCTACCAGATGATGGGCGGCGCGGTGCCCGCCGCAACCGGGGTGAGTTTTACCATTGCCCCGGGAGAAATTTTGGGTCTGGTGGGAGAGAGCGGCTGCGGTAAAAGTACGGTGGCGCTGGCGCTGCTGGGTCTTTTGGACGGAAATACTGCGGTGAACGGGCAGGTTGCGCTGTCCGGGCGGCAGCTGCCGCTGGGCCGGGCAGCAGGCGAGTTTTCCTGGCGGGAAGTACGCGGTAAAATGCTGGCCTATGTGCCGCAGGATCCGCTTACCGGGCTTAACCCGGTGCTACGGGTGGGATTCCAGGTAGGGGAGGCCGTCCAAGCGCACCGCCGGCTTGCGCGAGGCGGAGTGCGGGCTGAAGCGCTGGGGCTGCTTAAAAAAGTCAATATCCCGGCCTCCGAACGGGCTTACCGCAGCTATCCCCACCAGCTTTCCGGCGGGCAGCGCCAGCGGGTGCTCCTGGCCATGGCTCTGGCCCAGCGGCCGCAAGTGCTGGTGGCGGACGAGCCCACCACGGCCCTGGATGTTACCACCCAGGCCCAGATACTGGGGGAGATAAAACGGCTGACTTCCGAGGCCGGCAGCGCCGTGATCTTCATCACCCACGACTTGGGAGTGGTGGCGGGGCTGGCTGACCGGGTGGCGGTGATGTATGCCGGCAGGCTGGTGGAGATCGGCCCGGTGGCTGACGTCTTTGCGGAACCTGCCCACCCGTACACCCGGGCGCTGCTTGCTTCGCTGCCACGGCTGGAACAGAACGGCAGGCTGGCGCCGGTGCCCGGCCAGCCCCCCTCGCTATCCGATCTGCCGCCCGGCTGCGCCTTCCATCTCCGCTGCCCGGCAGCTGAAATCAGGTGCCGGCTGGCCCCGCCGCCGTTATTATCTTTCACTCAGAACCGGGCCGCGGCCTGCCGCCGGTTTGCGGCGGCATTACGGGACAAGCCCGCAGAGGCTGATGACGGCGCCCGGCAAATCAAGGCCCCGGCCCGGGAGGTGCTTTTACCGGCGTGAGCTTGTTGGAAATAGAAGGAATGGTCAAGTATTACCCGGCGGGAGGGTTCACCTGCGGTCGGCGGCAGGTGGTACGGGCCGTGGACGGGGTGAACCTCGCCGTTGCCCCGGGAGAGGTGCTGGGTCTGGTGGGGGAGAGCGGCTGCGGCAAGAGCACCCTGGGCCGACTGGCGGTGGGGCTGGAGGAGCCGACAGCCGGCTGTGTCCGCTTTCTGGGCAGAGAAATCAGCAGCCGCTCCGGAAAAGAACTGCGGGCGGCAAGGCGGCATTTTCAGATCATCTTCCAGGATCCCACCGCCTCTCTGGATCCCCGCTGGCCGGTGGGGTCGCTGATCGCTGAGCCGCTTTTAAACTACCGGGTGGGGACGAAGGCGGATAGAGCGCGCCGGGTGGGGGAACTCATGGAACTGGTGGGGCTTGAGCCGCTGCACGCCGGCAGCTACCCCCACGAACTTTCCGGCGGGCAGCGTCAGCGGGTGAGCATTGCACGCGCTCTGGCGCTGAATCCCAGCCTCATCGTTTGCGACGAGCCGGTTTCCAGCCTGGATGTATCCATCCGGGCGCAGATCCTGAACCTCTTGCGGGATCTAAAGGAAAGCATGGGGCTGGCTTACCTCTTTATCTCCCACGATTTGGCGGCGGTGAGTTACCTGTCCGACCGGGTGGCGGTGATGTACCTGGGCAAGATCGTGGAGGTGATCCGGACCGGGCAGCTTTTAAAAGATGCCCGGCACCCTTACACCCGCACCCTGCTGGCGGCAGTGCCCGGCGCCTCGCCGGGCCGGGGGCTGCCGCCAGCGCCGCTGGCGGGCGATCCGCCCGACCCGCGCAATCCGCCGGCCGGCTGCCGCTTTCACCCCCGCTGCCCCGAAGCGGCTGAGGTATGCAGGCGCAAGGAGCCGACGCTGGCGGCAATTGCTGAAGAACATCAGGTTGCCTGCCATTTTGGAGGTTAGAGACCGGAGGTTGGAGGTTTGAAATTTAGGCGGTACCTGGTGACCGGCAGGAAAACGGGAGTTATTGAACTCCCGCTGGCCCGCAATTTGGCCCGTTAAACTGTTACAACAATTGGAGGTATAAGTAATGCATCATTTCAAGAAAGTGCTGGCAGGACTGATCTTCCTGGTATTTCTGGCCCCCATCCTGGCAGGCTGCGGTAATACCGGGGGCGCAAAGGGTAAAGCCCAGGAGCTGGTAATAGGCTATGTCGGTTTCGGGGAAAATGGGGACCTTAATGTTATTGATGAAAAATACCCTGATCTGTTAATCAGGAGGACGGTACAGGAACCGCTGCTTTATCTCAGGAACGGCAAACTGGCGCCGGCGCTGGCTGAGTCCTGGGAAGTGGCCAACGGCGGGAAGGATATTACCTTTCATTTAAAAAAGGGCGTTACCTTTCATGACGGCGCCCCTTTCAACGCCGATGCCGTGAAGTTTACATTGGATCGGATCAAATTTCAGAAGGGGACCCACCCGCTTTCCTTTGATGAAAAGGCCACCATTGAAATAAAGGACCCGTATACCGTGGTGTTTCACATGAGCAAGCCGTCCTATGAGACCTTAATCGGCTTGGCCGAGTACCACCTTGATATTATCCCGCTCACATCGGTGGAGCCCGCCGGCGACCCTGCGGGGAAGATGAAGCAGTGTATCGGCACCGGCCCCTGGAAGGTCAAGGAGTATAAGAAAGGTGAATACGTCGAGCTGGTACCCTATGAAAAGTACTGGGGTGAAAAGCCGAAGCTCTCCAAACTGGTGATCAAGCCTGTTCCCGACCCCAACACCAGGGTGATGGCCCTGAAATCCGGGGAACTGGGCATGATTTTGGATAACATCCACGGCGGCATCGGCTACATCCCCCGCTCCCTGCTTAATCAACTGGAGGAAAGCGGTTACGGAATTGTGGGCGTGGATATTCCGTGCACCCGCACTTTCGTTTTTAACTATAAAAAGGAACCATTTAACAATCCTGAGGTGCGCAAGGCCCTGGCTTATGCAGTTGACAAGGAGGCCCTGGCCAAGGCGGTAATGGGGAAATGGGTTGACCCCGCCTTAAACGGCGTACTCGCACCGGTGCTGCCTTTTACGAAGCCCCAGAACACGAAATGGTATCCCTATGACCTGGAACGGGCCAAGACAATCCTGGCCCATCAAGGCTGGAAGCCCGGCCCGGACGGCATCCTGGTAAAAGGAGGCAAGAAACTGTCGGTGGACATCGTCGTCAGCGCCAAGGAACTGGATGACAAACAGGTGGTGGAAATTGTCCAGTCCCAGTTCAAAAAGGCCGGTGTGCAGGTTAACATCAAGGCCCTTGAGTCCGGCGCCTTTTCCGACGCCCGTAAAAAAGGGGAGTTTGACCTGGCCTACTTTTACGCCGGGGGCCCCGAGTGCCGTATTTTCATGCGCTACGGCTGGCAGTTTAACTCCAAAGCCCAGTGGCCGGCCATATATGCGGATATGCAACTGGATGCTATCGTCGAGAAGGCATTGACCACCTTCGACGACCGGGAGCGGGAAGATGCCTTCACCAGGTTGGGGAATTACGTCAATGAGAATGCGGCGGTCATATCGGTTCTCTATGATAAAGTGTTTGCTGTTACGGGAAAAAATGTCCAGGGATTTAAATTTAACGGATCGGATCCCGATTTCAGCGGGGTAACCGTCGGGACAAAAGGATAATACCGTCCGGGGGCTGGCTTTATATGCGCCACCGGTTTCTTATCTTGGTTTGGGAGGGGTTTTCTTGATGAATATGGCTTTGCAAGACAAAATTACCAGGTGTTGGGATGAGAGGTCTGCAGTCTATGACAATCAATACGGTCACGGCCTGAAAAGCGAGGAAGAGAAAATTGCCTGGCAGGAAACCTTGAAGGAGTCGGTGGGCGCAGGTTCTCTCCGCATTCTGGACGTGGGTACCGGAACGGGCTTTTTGGCCCTTCTCCTGGCTGAACTGGGCCATCGCTGCAGCGGGGTGGACCTTTCGCAGGAGATGTTGCAGCAGGCGCAAAAGAAGGCCCGGCAGGCCGGGCTCAAGATCGATTTTCGCAGTGGAGATGCGGAGAATCTGCCGTTTAAAGACAGTAGTTTCGACGTGGTGATCAACCGCCACCTGCTCTGGACGCTGCCCCGGCCGGAGGCGGCCTTGCGGGAGTGGGTGCGGGCGCTGAAACCCGGGGGGAGGCTGATCATCATCGACGGCAGGTGGGCTGCGCCCGATATTTCCACTAAAGTGAAGCGTTTGGCCGGGAATTGCTTAATTGCCCTGGCAGAACGGCGCAACCCGTGGAAGTGGAAGGGGCATTACGGGAAAGAAATACAAAAGCAGCTGCCCTTCATGGGAGGGGCGGGCCCGGACAAGATCGTGCCGCTCCTGGAGGCCGCCGGGTTAACGGATGTCTCCATTCAGCCTTTAACCAGGGTGATGGAGGCCCAAAAAGCGGCCATGCCACTGCGCTATCGCCTGGTTTACGCTCACCGGCGGTATCTGGTGACCGGCAGGAAGCCGGAATAGTTTTGAATTCCAGCCGGTCCTGTGGAAAGGTGGGGATGACAGGTGCAGCTTATTTCAGATGTACTGCCCGATGTCCTGAAGCTGTGGAAGAATGTGCTGCCTTCCATGCTGCTGGGTTGTTTTCTCGGCAATTTATTTCATAATACTGTTTTTCTGCAGCGTCTGGGCCGGGGAATGCTCCCTCTGGCCCGGCTGGGCCATTTGCCTGCGGGCTGTGCCGCCTCCCTCACCTTGTGCCTGGTCGACCGGATTGCCGCCTATACCATGCTGGCCGGGCTGAAAAATACCGGGGCAGTCGGGGCCCGTGAGGTGGTGGTTTCTTTTCTGGTTTCCGCCCTTCCCACCGGACTGTATTTTACGGTTTTTTTCTTCAGCCCGGCGGTTATCGCTTCCCTGGGGTGCCGCACCGGCGCCGTGTACCTGGCCATTTACCTTGCTGTAAGTATAATGATCAGCGCCGTGGGGCTGCTGCTGGGCAGGCTGCTTTTGCCGCAGCCGGACCGGGGTCAGGAAGGGCGTGATAAGAGCCGGGAAGCAGTTCATATATCGTGGCGGGACAGGCTGGCAGCTGCGGCGCGGCGGACCATTCCCGCTTTTCGCCGCCTGGCCGTGGTTTTTATGCCCGTCACCTTTCTGGTGTCAATCCTGCTGCATACGGATCTTGTCAGCCAAATACTGCTGCAGTTTGACCCCGTCTTGAGCTACCTAGGACTGCCCGGCCCCGTGCTCTTTGTTATTACCACCGGTGTGATGAGCATGATTGCCGCCATAGGTGCCCTCGGCCCCATCCTGCAGGCCGGTCTGGTCACTCCGGCGGAGGCGGTTGCCGCACTGCTGGTTACTTCGTTGCTGCATTACCCGTATGAATTCTGGAGCAGCGGGCTGGCTACCAACATTTCCATTTTCGGGCCTAAATTGGGGGGCAGGGTGAGCCTGGCAGCGCTGGTGGTGCGGGAATGTGCGACGTGCCTGGCCCTGGGCCTGGTGGTCCTGCTGCTCTAATTGTTTCGCCGCGACTCTACCCTGCCGGTAGGGGCTTTTATAGATCCTTTAAGGTAATTATCCCAGTGGTATCGTCAAGTGGGGGGTGATGCACTTTAAGTTAAGTGGCTTCTTGCCAGGTTGCATTATGCTTAAATTTTTCAGTTAAAGGAGAGGTACTGGATGAAAGAGAAGCAGAAAGTTGCCTTGTGTGATACCACGGACCTGATGGTGTACGGCCATGAGCCGTGGCTGGAGATGGCCGGAAGCCATGGTCATGCGGGCGGCAGCGTAGAGGTGCATGTAAAATGGGGGCACAATATGCGGACGGATGGACTGTTCCGGAAAGAGGGCATGGCCGCACTGGTTGTGGCCCCTGGTGGGGAAAAAGAAGAGTTGGCCCTGGCCGACGGCGGGCCCGATTATTATACCGTGGGTTTTTCCACGCCGGTAGACGGGTTTTACCATCTTGTCAGCAAAAACACCGGCAGCTACGTGCTGGATAAGGAGGGCAAGCATCATCAGGGCACCCGCAGGGAACATCCGGATGCGGCCCAGGCCATTTTTTACATCCAGTACGCTCAGACTTTCGTGTCGGTGGGACACGACCTGGAGGGCGTTCCCCAGGGAGCGGGAACGCTGTTGGAAATAATCCCGGCAGTATGGAAACAATGGCGGGCGGGGGATGAAATCGGCCTGCAAGTACAATTCCGCGGTAAGCCGCTGGATGGCACGGCCCTGGACATCGCCTGCAACGGGCCCGGCGGATACCGGCAGTGGCAGGAAATGACGGGCGGGGACGGCCGGATCAATCTGCGGGCACAAGCGCCCGGCCGCTATCTGGTGGTGGCCCGCCACCGGGTGCCGGAAGGGGAAGAAGGGGTGTACGACGCCCTCTCCCTGACGGCAACGCTCTCCTTTTTTGTCGCCAAATAGGCGGTCGCATCGCCTCAAAATCAAAAAACCGAGGAACAGGGGGATGAATTAGTTGTTTCAAAGACACAAGTATTTTACCAGCTTTTTAATCGTAATGCTGCTGGCTGCATTCCTGACGGGCTGTACAACAAAAACCGGGGTGAGTGAAAAAGGAAAGGGAGGGGAAATAACGGCGGCTGTCGCTCAAGACGCCGGTTTTGACCAGCTGGATGCAGCCTCCTATAAGGGTTTGATTCAGGCTTATCCGATGATCTATGACTCCTTGGTGGAGTATGGAGAAAAAGGCAGGATTATACCCTCTTTAGCCACGTCCTGGGAGATTTCACCTGACGGGAAAGCTTACACCTTCCATTTACGCAAAGGGGTGAAGTTTTCCGACGGTATGCCTTTTAATGCTGAGGCGGTCAGGTTTTCCCTGGAAAGGTGGCGCCAGAAGCCGGAGCATTCTTCTATCACCGCTTCCAAAGCCTTGGAGAACATCGAAATTGTCGATTCTCATACCATCAAGTTACACTTTAATACCAACTATTACCCGATTTTGACGGAATTGACGTACCCCCGTCCGGTGAGGATTATAAGTCCTTCTGCGGTTACTCCTGCCGGAGATCTCAATGGCAAGTTCGTCAAACCCATCGGGACAGGCCCGTGGATGGTTGAAAGCTACAGTAAAGACCAACAGGCTGTTTTGGTGAGAAATCCCAATTACTGGGGAGATATGCCCAAGCTAAGCAAGATTGTTTTGAAGGTTATCCCCGACCCTCAAACCAGGGTTCTGGCTCTCCAGAGCGGGGAGGTGGATTTGGCCGGGGGGAGAATGAGCAATATTCCTCTGGAAAGTCTCCCGTTGATAGCAAAGGACAGCAAGCTGAAACTTCACCGGACTGAGGGGAGCACATCTTATTATCTGATATTCAATTATAACCATGAGTTTTTCCAGGATGTCCGCATCAGGAAGGCCGTCAACCATGTGATCAATAAAAAGAGCATGGTGGATCATCTCTTTGGCGGGGTGGGCAAACCTGCGCAAGGGCTTTTCCAATTCACTGTTCCCTATGTTACCGAAAGAAATAATCAGGGTTACCCGTACGATCTGAACAAAGCCAGGGAACTGCTGGCGGAAGCCGGGTGGAAAGATAACGATGGCGACGGTGTACTTGACAAAAATGGGAAACCTTTCAAGATTTCTTTAACCTTCCAAAACCTAGAGTATCCTGAATGGAAACCCATGTGTGAAGCCATCCAGGGAGATCTGGCGAAAGTTGGCATTCAGGTAAACTTGAAAATGCTGGAGCGTACTGCCTATTATGACGAACTCTGGAAAAGCAAGGGCTACGAACTCATTATCTACCGCACCTATTCAGACTCCTGGAATCCTCACGGCTTTTTAGCGGGACAATTTCATACCGACAAGGGCAAACCCGCTGTTTCCTGGGCTGATCCACAACTTGAACTGCTGATTGATAAAGTCTTATCTGCTATGAACGAAACGGAAAGGCAAAAAATATACGATGAAATCTTTAAAATAATGTACGATCAAGCCATGTGTGTGCCTCTTTATTACCCGGAAGAAATTATGGCAGTAAACTCCCGTGTTCAGGGTTTTGAATTCGGAACGACGGCGTACTGCCCCGTGAAATGGGAAAGGCTTGTTGTGACTAAATAAAGCCGCCCTATCGGGCGGCTAGCTGTCAGCTATCAGCAATCATCTGTCAGGATATGTTAATAAGTTATCCGCAATTCTGACCTGGAATAAACCCGGCCAAGCCGGAGGGGAGAGTGGAGTAATATGATCAGCGATATATCAAAGTACTGGAGCCGGGAGGCGAGCGAGTACGATAAAAGTATACAGGCTGAGTTTCGCAACCGGAAGGGTATTGAAACGTGGAAAAATCTTCTCCGGGAAGCCCTGGGAGAGAAAACACCCCAGCGTGTCCTGGACGTGGGAACCGGTTCCGGATTTTTATCCATGCTTCTGGCAGAAATGGGACACCGGGTTACGGCCGTGGACGCTGCGCCGGGAATGCTGGAAATTGCGTCTGAAAATGCTGTCCGGCGCAGTGTGCAAATAGATTTTCATTTGAGTGACGCTTCGGATCTCGTTGGATTGGCCGCCGGGACCTTTGATGCGGTAGTTTCCCGCCATGTTGTCTGGACCTTGCCGGATCCGGAAAAGGCATACGCTGAATGGCGGCGGGTCCTGCGCCCGGGAGGAAAGCTGATAGTTTTTGACGGCAATTGGTACCTCAACCGGCGTTCTTTGTTCAGGAAGGCCTGGCGGGTTTTCTCCTGGCTGTTAACCTTTCTTTCCGAGGGCCGCAAACCCTGGAAGCGGCAGCATTTTGATGAGGATCTGCTGCAGAGGTTACCTCTTGCCGACCGCCTCCGCCCCCGGGAGGACCAAAAAATGTTAAAGTCATGCGGTTACAATATAATCACCATTAAGCCGGACATTTATTATTTTCAAATGCGCGGCATGTTCGAATACCTGAAGACAGGCTACTGGGGAGAGGCTTTTATGATTGCCGCCCAAAACGGTGCATCCTCTTCTAACCCTAATACAATAACCGGTCCTGGAAGTATTTAAAACGCAAGCTGTTCTAACTGACGCACCCGGCCTTTCAAACCCTGGCACAGTGCGTCTGTACGCAGTTCATCGATGTAGGGAGATGCGGAAAGAAGCACCCGAAACTCCCCGTCAATATCATGCAGGGCGGAAAAATCAATCCAATCCAGGCTGCCGGCCAAAGCGATCTGCTGGGCGTGAGTCGGCCTGAAAGGATGACTGGACACATCGCCCGCCGGATGGATGGCCCCGGTGACCTGACCATGCCAGAGGCTGGTGCCGCTGTCATAGATAGGGGCCGGGCCTACCCACGCCAATGTATCCACATTGCGGATGGCGCCGAAGTTCCCCAGGTGGCGGTCTGTATTGGCGATAAGAAAGTCAAAGGCCAGCAGATAGTCCAGGAATTTCTTCATGCCTGGGATACCCAAGTGTTCGCAGCAAAGCAGGAAATGTTCGTGCACGGAATGGTGGTTGCGCTTCTTTTTGCTCCGGTAGATGTTGTAGGAGCTGACCAGTTCCGTCTCAGGCGTGATGATATTCCCACATATGCTGTAGGGGATCTGATCCTCCCAAATGATGCGGTACGGCACATAGGCCGCACGGTTTAAACGCCGGTGCAGAGAAGTGGCCAGCACCTCATTGAGAGGCTCCTGTTGAAACGGATTGCTTCCGGATTTGATCAGACAGCGTTCACCGTCAATGATTTTCCATTTCTTCCGCAACCATCCATCGGACGTGTTGCAGGGAGAGAGCAGGTCCAGTTCTCTGCCGGGGGAAGCTTGGCCAAAGAGCGCATTCCCCACATCATCAGAAAAATGATTGTGGAAAAAATTAATATCCTCCCACTTAAAGGGATGCCCTTTGGGGTTAATCCAATACTGGTCGGACAGACTCAGCCCGTAACATTTGGTGAGAAGCTGCTCCGTATAGGATACGTTCAGGATCTCAAGCGCCTCCCGGATACCGGAACGGCTGGCCGGAATGGAACGTCCCCGCCACCAATCGTTCAGGCTTTTCCTGTCGGGAAGCCCCTTGATAATCGTAATGCCGACAGGAAGGTATTCCGGATGAATCACTTGGGCGACCTTTAAAATCGCACCCGTCTCTTCGTCAATATTCAGTTCCGCCACAGGGGTATGCTTATTCATCAACGTGTAGATCATCCGTGTTCCCTCCCTTTAGCCATAAATTGTTAATACAATATTTTACTACTTTTCTTCCCTTTTAACAAGAGTTTGACGGGCACAACAGCGGCGGCCAAGTCGGCTGAAACACTCGGCGGGCAAAGCATTGCCGTTTCCAGCGGAGGCGCGGCCAAGAGTGTTGACGGAATAGTATCGGTTGTCGTGCCGGCCGGCAGCCTGAGCGCCGACGCCAGCCTGATCATTCAGGAAGTGGTCGACACAACCGCAACACCGGCCGGATTGCTGATCACACATTATAACAGGTCCCTAACCTGAAAGACACAGCGGCAGGCGGGACTGTGAGAGCATAAGGCCAGAGGCCCGCGCTTGGATGGGACGGCCTTTAAAAGGTGGCCGGCCGGACAGGTAAGCCCTGCCGCAGCCAGGTAAGCTTCCAGGAACTCCGGGGTCAATTTTTGGGCAGGCCGGTTGCAGCGGGGGTAGGCGGTGCAGCCTAGGAAATGGCCGTTGCTGATCCCGGCGCAAACCGTCAGCGGGCTGCCGCAGCCGGGACAGGTAAATCTGTTTTCCACATAGGCCTTCAGGCCGGCATAGTGTCCGCTGCAGAACTCTTTGCGCATGTTCATCTCCAAAAAGTACATCAAGGTGCGGCATACCCTTTCCCCGTCAACCCGCACACTTATATAATCCACCCTGCCGTCGTCCGGCCAGGGACAGCCGTACCAGAAAATGCGCCTGTCGATAGCCGTGAGTGGTATCCTGGCGGAGGGATATCTTACTGTATAGGGCTTAAGATTCGCAGGAAAGGATGACGGTCGGCCGGTGCGCAGGGAAAGGCGGGCACCGCCGGCCAGGGCCCGCTGCAAGGCGCTGGTGGCCAGCCGCTCCGGCGGGCCGGCGACGGCAGGCCAGTCCATCTGAATCGACCCCATTGGTGGGAGATCGTCTTGCCAGTCCTCCAGGGTCGACCGTCGCTCGGTATACCAGTTGATGTCCAGGTTTTCGCCCTGGACATGCCCGGGCATTAAGGCAAGGAGTTCTCTGCCCTTGAGCACGCAGCCGTTTTGTTGGATGAAGCGAAAGAGCTGCCGCACGGCTGAGTCACCGGGCAGCCGGCTCTCCAGAAAGGCGCGGTGGGCCAGCACAAAGAGTTTGCCCCGGGCCCTGGTGACGGCCACGTTAATCAACCGCTGGGCGGCATTGCCCTCCTGCCGGGACAGGATGCCCCCCGGGCCACGCTGGGGGAAAGAATCCACCAAATCCAGCACCACCGCATCCTGTTCTGCTCCCTGAAAGCGGTGGATGGTGGCAGCTACCAGACCGGCTGCCTCGGAACGGCTGCCGGCCGCTCCCAGCAGCCCGGCCACCAGTGCGTTCAAAAGCCTGGCCTGGGCCGAGTAAGGGGTTAAGAGGCCTACTGTGAGGCCGTTTAACCTGACCTGCCTGGCCAGGGTGAGGGTAAGAAAAGCGGAAATAGGGTTAAAGCGGGAGTGGCCGTGCTGGTGGCACAGGGCAGGCAGATCACTTAAGTCAACCAGTACCAGCGCCGCTTCCGGGCAGGGTCCGGCGGCGGCCAGTCTGGCGCGTCCGGACGTCTCCGGAGCATTATAAAGCAGTCCGCCATATACGGCGTCGTTGGCAAAGCCGGCGATGGCCGGGTGCATCCGCCGCTGGTAATGCAACACTGCTATATCAGGCGTTTTTCCGGCTTCGAGGGCAGCGATGATTCCGGCCTGATCAAAGATGTCCCGCTTCAACCACCGCGCCACCCCTTCGGTCCCGGCCAGGGCCACAGGCGCCAGTTGCCGGAAATCGCCACTTATCACCAGCTTCTGGCGGGCCAGGGAGGCGGCAAAAAAGACCTGGGGTATGTATGCCATGCTGGCCTCATCCAGCAATACGGCGTCGTAATGTCCCTGGTAGATCACCGGGTCTGTGGCTGCCATGGCCAGGGTGCTGCCGAGCACCCTGGCCTTCATGACCACCTCGGCCTCAACCTCTCTTAACGCTGTCCGCACCTTCCGCAGATCCTGCTCTACCTCACTCAGGCGGCCGTCCGGCTGCCTGCCGGCCCGCAGGCCGGCGAGCAGGGCACTACGATCCGCCTCCAGCTCCATCCGCCAGACTCCCAGGTCGGGGCGGCGGGCAGCGGCCAGGCTGGACCCCAGAAGGCCGCTTTGCCGCAGTGCCGGCAGCCTGGCCCAACCGCAGCGTGTTACCAGGCCGGAGGCTGCCGGTTCCCCTATTTGCGCCGCCGCCCGTAAAACGGCGCCGTCCACGGCTACATTGGCATGGGAAACAATCAGCACCCGCCCGCCCTGTTCGTAAAAGAGCCTCGCTATGCGGGCCAGGGTTTCGGTCTTGCCGGTACCCGGCGGGCCCCAGATGAAGGTGATTTCCCTGTCACCGGCCATGCGTACGGCCTCATCCTGGGCGCCGGCCGCCGCCGAAGGGGGAAGAAAACGCCGTGGCCGCGCCGATACTTTTTCCAGCGCGGCAAGAGCCATCTTGAGATTTCTCTCCGGCGCCTCCCGCAACCGCTCCTGCAGGGCAGCCAGCAAAAACCAGGGTTCACTGTAAATCTCGGCCCGCTCCACATAATCCCCCAGGTTTTCGTTAAGCGCCAGCGTCAATTCCTGACCACGCACGGTCACCACTTCGCCCCGGGTCTCCTGATGGCCTGATTGTACCCGCACCGGGGTTCCGTCCATGAGAAATGCTTCTACCTCCAGCTCAAAAGCATACAAGAACCCGGCCTCGCCGCGGTAGATCAACACCCCGTCCACAGCCATCAGGGGGCGTCCTCCCTCGTGCAACAGGTGGTTTATTTCTTCGGCCAAAGCCTCGTTAAGTGCGGTAATAATTTCAGCAGCGTCCAAAGAGACACCTCTAGGTAGTAGGTAATGGGTAAAAGAACAACTAACAACCCGCTTTTCAGGGTAGTTCATCAATTCCTTCTTCATCATCTGGCGCCTCGCCGGGGAGGATCTCCTCCGGCATTTCCACTGCAATCTCCGGCTTCTCACCGTAGAGGTATTGAAGGTCCAGGTGCTCCACTACGGCCCGGACCACCGTGCGCAGCGGTTTGTCCCCGGAAAGGCCTTCAACAGCCCCGTCGATGTCTTCCGGCGCCGTCCAGCCGTAGGACCTGGCATGGCAATCACGAATGGCCCTCAGCATGCGGCGGATGTCGAAGGTGGAAAGGGTGTCAAGAAACAGGTTGTCCTTTAAAAAGCAGCCGAAGACCTCCCGCACCGTGGGGATTTCATGCTGTCTCTCCTTGGCTGCCAGCTTTTGGGGCACATTATCGTAGTCACTGTTTTTCGACTTCCAGATCAATTCCGACCAGAGGTTGGATGATGCCGAAAAAATAGTATAAGTGGCCGTGAGGCCGAAGGAGGTTGACATGAAGCGGGCCGCGTTTAAATAGGCGTTGATCCGGGCGTTAATGCCAAGATACATCAACTGCTCGAATTCGTCGAACAGAATAACCCAGCCGGCATAGCCGCAGGCCCGGATCAGGTGCGAGAGAAAGCGGAAGTAATCAAAGGCGTTCTCTTTTACCTTAAAGGGCGGCATGGACAGTGCCTTCCCGTAGTTCAGGCGGTGGATTGACTTTAGCTGCGCATTGGGCACAAAGTCACCGGCCAGGTCGCTGGCCAGGATATGCTGGTTATACGGGTCACTGCTGCCCTCCAGGTAATTCTTCAGTACGGCCTCAAGTTTCGGGTGAAGATTGCGCCCGGTGTAGTTCAGGACTTCTTCGGCTTCCTCGCTGCCCGGTTTTAGCCCGTCCAGCAGGGGGAAAAAGCCGGGCTGGGAGTATCCTGGCAGGTAGAGACCTGCGGCAGCCCGGCGGTACAGGCGGTCCAGTTTGTCAAAAGGAGTCTCCTTGGAGAGAGGGACGAAGCTGACGGCAAAGTTCATTTCTTCGGCTTTCTGGAAGATGATGTTTAAAAAGTGCGTCTTGCCGTTGCCGAAGTTGCCTTTGACTACCAGGGGAAAGGCGCCGCCTTCGGATTGCACCCTGCTCAAATCCCGTTCCACGCGCTCCAGGGCGGCTTCCCGCCCGTAGGAAAAGATGCCGCTCAAATAGCGCGAAGAGACACCCGAACGAAGGCATTCAATGACTTGCCTGTCCTTAAGTTTCTCCATCCCGGTCACCTCCTGCGCCTTGCTGGTTTACTATGGCGTCCACTACCCGCCGCACCGGCGAAAGCATACTCACGGTATCCACCAGATAGTGAAAGTCTTCCCGCCGGAGGCTGGAATCCAGGTGGAACAATGTATTGAACCTGTCCTGCAGTTCCAGGCACAGTCCCACGGTGAAAAATTCTTTCACCAGGGCGTCCTGGCTGAACAGGTCGGCAAATTTGTTCGGGCGGGAGCCGGTGACTTCGTTCTGGATGCGCATCCACAGGGCCTCATAAGATTTAAAACCGCCCTTTTCGTCGTGGATCAGCTCGGGCCGGCCGGCAAAGACGAAAAAAGCCCCCTCAAAACCGGCGAAGTCGTCCACCAGCTGACGCAGGCTTTCGTAAACCTCGTTGCGAGCCGTTTTCCCGTAGAGCGCCCTTCCCGCCGGTCCCCGTTCCAGCAAAGCTTCCAGACTGTCCACGGCCACACACATGCCTTTTCGCCCGCAGAGCCGCAGCAGGTAAAGCAAGGAAGCCATCATGTGCCTGGCGTTATACTTGTCGACCCGGGTGAAAATCTTTAAAGGCTTTAAAAGCTTAACCGATAAAGGACGGCCTTTGATCCAGTCCGTCAGGATATTCTTTTGCTCCGGCGCCAGGCAGCGGATACCAAGGTAATGAGCGCAGAGTTGAGTAAAGGCCGCGGCAAAGTTATGGTTTACCTTCCGATCCTGGTAAAGGGCATCCAGACTTTCCTGGAGTTCGCGCCTTAAGGGATCGGCTGCCCGCCCCTGTACCTGGGCCCAATTGAAAAAATCCTGGCCCGGTGGGATTTGCCCGGGATGATAGCCCAGTCTTTCCACTACAGCGCCGCAGTAGCCGGTTACCAGGGATTCCACGTCCACCACGTCCAGTACGGCCTGGTAGATGGAGTCAAACTTGTTTAAGGGCACCTGGTGAGCGTCTATGTATACGGCGATATAGCCCAGCCGCCTGGCCTCCTCCAGCAGCAGGAGAAGGGCGTGGGTCTTGCCCGAACCAGGTTTACCGGTTAAAAATTTAACCTTGCTGCCGCCATCGGCGGTATAATCCTTCAGATAATATTCCCGCCAAAAATTCCAGATACCTTCTTGCTCACCCAATGTAATTGCTTCCAGCGCCTCTTTGGCCAGCGGCGGACGGGCGTGCCGCAGGCTTTCGAGGGTTTCTTCCTTTACTGCCTGCTCCACCGGCTATCCCTCCCTGTAAAACCTTATCACACCATAGCGCTGGGGCTGTCCCTGGGCGTCCGGGACCACCAGGGCCTGTTTTTGGTTGCGGACATTACCCAGCGAGAGCCGCCGGCCGTCCGGCGCATTCATCTGGCCGCTCTTGAGCACCCGGTGCAGGTCGAAGGCAAAGAGCTGCGCCGGGTATTCCCGCTTCTGCTGCGGCATTGGCGTAAGGGTGCTGTATATGTCTTTTAACAGAACCTCCTGTTCGTTCAGGTCGATTTTAGTCCTGGCAATCTGCCTGGACATCTCTGTGTCATAGGCTGCCGCCAGGGTTTGGAGAAAGCGCTGGACATCGAAGGATGCCGCGTTTAAGCGGTCGATGCCCTTCTTCAAATGCCTGGCCAGGACACCCGGGCGCAGGTTGCGGTAAACGTGATCGTCAATGGTGACAATCTCTTTATCCGGCAATACCCGTATCTTGAAAGGCAGCACCTCATAGACCGGGAATTCTGCTTCTACAGCCAGACCCTCTCCGGCCAAGGCGTTCAGAAAGCTTTGGTGAAAGTTTTCTGACAGGTATGATTGCAGGTCGAAGGACGGCAGCTTTTCCTTAAAGCCCTGCAGGGTCTCCTTCTGCCTGTCCGCCAGTTCCTCGTAGCGGGTCAGTGCCTGCTGCAGTGCGTCCAGGTTACCCTCATCCGAGGAGGTCTTCACGCGTCTGATGGCGTTTACCATGTTCCTGTGGGCGTTGTTCAGGTTTTTAAAATCTTCCTGCAATGAAATATCAAGGAATTCATCAAGTGTTTTCGACATTTATAGATTGAGCACCTCCAAAGTCAGACAGGATGAACTACATTTCTCCAAAAACAAAAAATTATCCTTCTCCTGTTTTCAAAATACCAGGATATTATTTTAGTCATATTTTTTTATTGAATAAAGATGCCTGGCCCGCCTGCTGGCCCCTTTACAGGGGGCGGTGTATCTGAAGGGACAATTGTTATACAGATTAAAACCAGACCAGCTGGCCAGAACTCTGGGTATGAGATAACCCGTGATTACCTGGAATATGTAGTGCCCGGGATTATTGCTTTAAGTGCCATGACCACCAGCTTCAACGCTGTGGGAAGCGCCCTCAACATGAGCAGGCTGTATCATAAAACCCTGGAGGAGTATTTAATAGCTCCCATCAGCCCCGGTTCCTTTGTGACCGGCAAGGTGCTGGCCGGCTGCGTGCGGGGGGTAATCGCCTCCCTGCTTATCCTGGGCTTGGCCTTCCTGTTTGGGGCGCACATTATGGTCAACGTCTGGTTTTTCCTGCTGCCTTTAACTCACACCAGCTATTCTTTACGGGCCATTGCCACAGGCGGTGATTTCCTGCCGGTTTCTTTAGCGGTGCTGCTTGGCTATGCCGTGGTTTTCTTTACGGCAGGCGTGATAGCGGTACGGAAGGCCAGGTAACTATTAAGGGGAGAACATGAAAAAGATTACGGCCATACTGTGGCACAGCCACACCACCGCCATGCGGCGGGCAAAGGAGATACCCCTCATTAATAATTAAACGGATAAATGTAGGGGCTTTGAGGCTCTTGCCCTTTACTAAGGGAAGTAACCTTAATCATAGGAATGGGGTTATTGTCAAATTGTCCCATTTTAATAATTCCTCGGATATTCAACCAACTACCCTTACTAAGATCAGAGGCATTATTATATTCACATAAAAAGCCGTCGATTATGGCGTCAGCAGAGCAGCATGATACTACATAGCGGACCAATCCAAATTGATTGGACGGGTAATCTTGATCCTTAAATACAAAACCGAGCATTGCTATTTCCTTGCCAACATACTTGTCGGGATACATATTAATTTCACTGGTTATTAAAGTAAAATCATCTTCGGTCACTTTTATAAGGCTGGACTTTCGAAGTTCATCTACCTTCGATTGAAAAGTGTTTTTAGACCGCCGGTCATATGCCTGGGGATCTGTACCATTGTTGTTTGTCTGTGTTGCCGGTGCATTACCGGGGACGGTAGAAGACGGGCCGGACTGGTCAGAGGTTGCCGGCCGTGTTTTAAGGTTCATTCCTTTGTTGTAGGCCATGCTGGCGTCAAGGGCGTTGTCAGGCAATAGAAAAGCCATCAATAAAGTAACCACGAAAGGCAGCAAGGCCAACTTAATTTTGCTCTGCCCGGAATGGCTATGGCTGGTAGATGTCCGTCGATAGGAATTGCCGGCCTGCACCAGAAACATAAGAAATATTAGAACTGCTGCCGCCTCGGTAAGCCATACAAAACGGGGATTGATATAAAAGATAATTTTATTGCTTTCCACGAGCCAAAAGAGAAATATACTGAACCCCAGCAGAATTAAAGATTTAAAAAAAGCTTCCGGGTTAAGGGACCAACGGCTTTGCATTCTACCTCACGCCCCCAGCGTTCATAAAATTGATTAAATAAGTACTGCTTAAAACCAGGAGGCCAATGATTATAATTAACGTGACCACAAAACGAGCCTTAAAAGCGCTGAGCATCATTAAAATATTTTTTATGTCAATCATGGGGCCGAACACCATGAATGCCAGCAGAGAACCGGTGGTGAAATTATTTGCAAATGATGCGGCAATAAAGGCATCAGCCGACGAGCAAACGGAAATCCCAAAGGCGAAGGTCATCATTGCCGCTATTGATGACAGTGAATTCTGTCCTATATTCAATATAATGTCTCGTGACACAAAGGTTTGGGCAAGCGCAGCTAAAGAAGCACCCATAATTAAGTACTTGCCCATATCAAAAAACTCATCGCAGGCATTCTGGAAGGTGTTAATTATTTTGGTTTTAAAAGTTGGTTGTGAATGGTAATGATGGTCATGATCACAACCGCAGTCACAGTGGTTTTGGACTGTACCACTTTTCAGCTCTCGGCTGTCAAACCAAAAGCTTATAAGCAACCCGGCAACGAACGAAACCAAGAAGGCCAGTACCAATCTAAACCAGACCATTTTTGGGTTGGCACTGAAGGCAACTGCCGTTGACGAGGCAACTACCGGGTTAATAATGGGCGTAGCCAGCATAAAGGTTATGGCGCTGTAAAGAGGTACTCCTTTACTAACCAGCCTCCGGGCGACCGGCACAATACCGCATTCGCATACAGGAAAGATAATCCCCAGAAAACTGGCAAGGAGTATGTTGGGAATTCTATTCCTGGGTAAGACTTTACGTATTGTCTCCTCGGAAACAAAATTCTGCAGGAAAGCGGATACAAAAACACCGATAAGAATAAACGGCAGTGCCTCAGTGATTATGCTTAAGAAAACAGTTTTGAAATTTAAAAAATTGTTCCAAGTTATATTTATTTCGATATTCTATCTCCCCTACGGCATTATTAATTTAGAGGATAACTGATGAGTTAAAAAGCTTAAGCAAATCTGGGTTTTAACAGAAGTGCACCCAGGTAAAACAACGCTGCGAATAAAACGATGGTTGCCCCGGTAGCTGTCGACCAGTAATACGACATGAGCAGTCCGGCTATTCCGGAGGTAAGGGTTATCAGTATGGAGGCCACATGGTACTGCCGCATGTTCCGGGATATATTGCGCGCGGCTGCGGCCGGTAAAATTAAGAGTGAATTAATGATTAGAATACCAACCCATTGAATGGAAATGGTTACAATGACCGCTGTAGTTATACAAAACAGGGTTTCAACCAGGCGGACCGGGATACCCCTGCTGCGCGCCAGGGATGGGTTTACGCTTGCCAGCAAAAACTTGTTGAACATTATTCCCCACAGGAGAATAACCCCCACCAGCGTGAAAACCAGTAAAAGCACTTCTTTTGGGTTAATACTCAACAGGTCGCCGACCAGAAACCGCGAGAACTTGTTAAACCCGCCTCCGCGCGACAGTATGACGATGCCCAGCGCCACCATGGTGGCGGAAACAGCTCCGATGATTGTATCGGTGGAGGCGCCGGTTAAGGTCTTCAACATGGAAATGGCAACGGCCAGGAGGACAGAAAAAATCACCATAATCCATAATGGATCCTGGAAACCAAGAAGCACTCCAATGGCAATGCCGGTTAGAGCAGAGTGCCCTATTGTATCGGAGAAAAAGGCCATTTTATTATTAACGACCATCGTTCCCATGATAGCAAACACCGGGCTGACCAGGAGCACCGCCAGAAGCGCGTTTTTCATGAAGGTGTGATGAGTCCAGGCAAATGGAAGAAAATGGTCAACAAAAGAATACCATATTTCCATCAGGCATGCACACCTCCCCTTCTATGAATAATTTTCGGTCCCAAACGTATTTGGTCCGCATCTTCTCTGACAGCCGGCCCGTAAGCTCGCAGTATCTTTTCATTGGAGAAAAATTCTTCCGGCGTCCCGCAGCACTGAACAGTCCGGTCCAGGAGGATGATGCGGTCTGCGTACCGGGACAACAAAGACCAATCGTGGGAAACCAATATAACTGACAGGTCATATTGCCGGCGTAGATCTGAAACCAGATTATAGAATAATTCTTTACCCTGTACATCAATGCCGGAAACCGGTTCATCCAACAACAGCAGGTCGGGACCGGGATCCAGAGCCATGGCCAGGAGAACCCGTTGCAGTTCTCCCCCCGACAAATCCCCCAGGCGCCGGTTCAGCAGGTGATCCGCCTGTACACTGGCCAAGCTGGCCGAGGCGCGTTCCCGAAGGCGGCGGGAATGGCCAAGGCAAACCGGCCAGGACGACGAACAGGCTGAAAACAGATCTAAAACACTGATCGGCGCCCCAAGGTCAAAGTCAAGCCGTTGGGGAACGTAGCCAACCACCGGGTTCCTCCGGCAATCCTTGGCATCAAGGAAAGACAATTTACCGGTATGGCCGATTTCTCCCAGAATGGCCTTTAAAAGAGTTGTCTTGCCTGCTCCGTTTGGGCCGACCACGGCCGTCAGATCACCACAATGAATGTGGAGATCAAGATCACTTAAAATTTCCGTTTTACCGATGGTTACCCCGAAGTTTTCTAACTTTGTACAGCACAGGCCACAGGATTTTCTTTGTGATTTTAGAATGGTATCGGTATAAGTCATCTTAGTTTAACGCCTCTACTAATATTTTCATGTTGGATTCCATTATCTTCAAATAAGCGTCCGGCTCCATGGAACCGGTTACCACCGGATCCAATATATATACCTTCGCCCCTGTTTCCCGGGCAATGGTCTCCGCTGCTTTCGCCGGATACTGGGGCTCGGCGAAAAGCGCCTTGATTTTGGATTTTTTAACGGTTTCGATGGTATCGGCCAATTCGGCCGCACTTGGCGCAGAGCCGGGCTCTCTTTCAATCACAGCAATGATATTAAGGTTAAATTCCCGGGCAAAATAGGGAAAGGCTTCATGGAACGTAATAATGTCCCGTTTCTTAGCGCCATCCAGGGCCTGATGCATCTTAATGCGGAATGCTTCAAGCTTATCCATGTAAGCAGTGGTGTTGGCGCTGTATTGCGCGGCATGATCCGGGTCAATGGCGGCCAATTGCTGCCCGATATTCTTCACCTGCTGTGTGGCATTAGAAATACTAACCCATACATGAGGGTTCTCTTCTTCATTTCCATCGCCTTTTATGAGCGGTATACCCTTGCTGGCATCAATAATTTTTAGATTTGGCTGTTGTTCCAATACCTTGCCCATAAATGACTCCATACCTGCGCCGTTTATTATCAATAGCTGAGCCTCACTGAGAATTTTCAGGTCATCAGGCTTGAGCTGATAGTCGTGCAGACATCCCGTGGTAGGCTGGGTTATATTGATGACTTTTACGCCGGAAACGTCTCTGGCAATATTTATAGTGGCAATATACATGGGATAAAACGACGTGGCAATGGTCAATGTTTTTGTTGATTTTTTCTTTTCCGGAGGGGTTTGTCCCTGACATGAGGACAAAAAAATGGTGGCAGTTAATAGTAATGCAATGGTAATCAAAAGAGATGCAGGTTTACGCAATTTTAAAAACCTTCCTTTCATTTTATGTAATCAGTCGGTTGAATTTTAAAAAGACTTCTCCTGCGGCTTTTCCCTGCATAGTTCGCAGTGGCCGAAAAGCTCAAAGCTGTGTTTTTTGATTTCAAACTTTTTTTCTTCTTCAATCTTTTCCCGATCCAGCGATTTGAAGGGGCAGAAGTCAATTGCTTCCGTTACGCCGCACTTTAAACAAACAAGGTGATGGTGGTGTTTTCCTGAATTTAATTCATACCGGCTTTTGCCTTCCAGGATGAAGTCCAGCTTGCTGATAATTCCCAGTTCTAAAAGAATGCTAAGGTTACGGTAGACCGTGTCAAGGCTTATATTGGGATACCTTTCAACAACCTTCCGGTGAACTTCTTCAGCGCTAAGCGGAAGGTTATTGCCCACGAAAACCTTCAATATTTCCTGACGCTGCGGCGTAATTTTATAGCCGTTTTTACGAAATCGCTCAATGGCATAGTCTTCCCTCACCAGGCCGCCTCCCAAATAATATCTATTCTTATTTACAACTTAATATTACTTATATCCTGTTAAATAAAAAGTGTCAAGAGGCTGGGGTTGACGGGAGTAAATTTGCTGTAAAGCCCTTGGTTTGTTGTATTTAGCAATTTATGGTATGATAAGACAGAGCTATAGCTGAGGAGAAATGTGCTATGGACAAGAGGCATGTTCTGGAATTAAAAGACCGAAAAAAAATCCACAAGAAAATAAATCAAATCTTAATCAGCCAGCGACGGCAGAGTACTTTTTGCGTAATTCCCTGCGTGATTTATTTTTTATATTTTTTTTTGTAATAGAAGGATTCTTTAAAATCATATAGAATAATAATGCTAACGAATGACCTGAAGTCGTTCAGATTAATGTTATGTTTTTTTGGACTAACTATTACCACGAAGGTATTATTCGCTTGAAGCGAGGATCTTCGTGGTTTTTATTTTTATCATGAGAAGGTGGTACATGAGAATAATGATCCTTTGCCGCATTTATTCTAGGAGGCTGTTGAAAAAGTCCATCTGCGGCGTTGCGGCGGGGG
>Ga0209643_1000479_pt1 | contig 72069 bp, 76 predicted proteins | sample AutmiccBRH37_all_FD_187383 | JGI IMG/M metagenome (GOLD analysis project Ga0209643, IMG submission 187383) | Deep subsurface microbial communities from Mt. Terri, Switzerland - Autotrophic microbial communities BRH/37_all (SPAdes) (version 2) | ecosystem: Environmental > Aquatic > Deep... | reverse complement strand
GCTATCTCCCTTGCCTACGCTTAAACCTAAGATTACTCTTTTGGCTCCAAGGCTAGGTAATGGCGGTTGGCTATTCCTTACCATGTAACATTCGCAGTTACTTCAATTAGTGCGCCTCGTGGCGCACGGAACCGTCCCCTTGCTTCCCTTCTCTTGCTTCACTTGCCCTAATTGTGCCTTTTTGTGGCAAAACTTCCGATTGAATCCTCAAGAGCCGTTTCCTGACTTACATCCCCATCCCCATGCTTCCGGGGACAGATCTCCGCCGATAGAAAAGAGATTAGCCGCTTGCTGCCCTCTGTTTCCAGTTAATCCTTTTTTTCCCAAAATTATTTACACCATTTTAAAACATTTATATTTTGATATTCAGCTATAATTTCATTTAATAATTCTATGTGCTTATTAACATCATTACTCGTTGTATAAATGTGAACTTCGAAATGGTGAGTTGAACTAATATACACTCCTATTTCAGGAAAAAACATACCTATTTCTGATAAAAAACGAAAATTTGCTTCTATAATCTTCTTTAACAAATAAACATTTTCTCCCAGATCCAAATTTACTTTAAGACCTTTGTTTGAATTTTTGGAAAGTCTATATTTCTTTAATAAAAATATTAGCTGTCTATATATATCAAATTTGTCTGCATCACTCCAGTCTTTTAACCAATAATTATTATAAAACTTTCCTAGTATACAATCATTAATACCTAGTTTCTTTAGATATTTTTCAACTACACTGAGCATCTCATCCAAATTCATATAAAACTTAATTACTTCATTTATATCTGTTTCATCAAAACCACCATCCCAATCATAAAAGGAATGTATTAATATATGCTTATTCTTATATAATTCTTTAATCTTAAGTCCACTATTATCAAGCATTTTTTTAATATCACTATCGGAAATAACTTCCATCTAGTTCACCTTGTTTCTTTATTTTAATATTTTTCCTTTAGGGGATACATTCCAATAGTCACCATACTTACCATTCTTAGGCCTTAAATGCCAGTGGTCGCCCCCAAAGTGACCGTCATTTGCCTTCTCCAATTCCCAATCTTTACTTGTATATTTTTTTTTCCATTTTTAGTCCATACATCGCTATTGTGAGGTAATTTAACGGTACCGTCCTTATTTTTTAATTTACTCGGTACTGCTGTTTTCTTACCTTTTGCCCAAAAAATAGCATCTTCTAGAACATCTGAAACTACTTCTTGAGTGTAAAGATATGCTGAATAAATTAACATTGCTCCTGTTGCAGTCTGAACTATTCTATTATCGTTTGGATAATAGTATGGTGTATTACCATGTGGATCGATGAAAATAATAGGGTTATTTTCCGCGTATAAATACAAATTTAAGCTATTAGGTCTTTCTCTAAAACCCTGTATAATATCTCTGGCAATAAACCTACCAATTTCAGCATCATAATACCTTGCCATCAGGTAATACAACCCAGTTTCTTCATCATACCTATAACCTGCATAGCGGTATGGGTTCATCGAGGCCATACTACCGCTTTGAGATAAAATGTTACCCCAAGCATCATACTCGTATTCAGCGACAACATTACCGTTTGTATCTGTAAATGATGTTACATCACCATGGGCATTTAAATGGTAATAATAAGTGATTCCGTCTTTAATCATACTAACCGGACGACCATTTTTGTTCCAGTTGTATTCAGCTATGATATTACCACTCGCATCGGTTTCATAAATTACCTTATCTCCAGCATAGTGGTAGTTAACTGTGCCATTAGAGGTAGTTTTGTTAATACGCTTACCCTCAAAATCATAGATAAAGGTGGCTATAGTACCGGAGGCATCCCCTACTTCTATTAATTCATTTACTTCATTATAAATATAAGTCTTTTCTCCATCACTGATTAGGTTCCGTTGGCATCATAGGTACAAGCCTGACCGTCAACCGCAGTCAGTTGGTTGGCTGCATCATAAGTGTAAGTTGTGGTAGTTTGGTTTCCACCTTGAGTTGCTGTCTTAGTTGTTCTATTCCCGGCTGCATCGTATTGGTAATCAATAGTGGTTCCATCAAGGAATGTTTCCCGGGTTAACTGATTTAGTGCGTCATACTGATAGGAGATTGTTCCTTCAGTTGTCGTCACACTGGTTATATTTCCGTGATTATCATAGGTGTAGAAATAAGAATCCAGCACCTCTCCATTACGGTAATTCTTAACTGATTTTACCTGATTGGCATCATCATATTCATATATCGCCAAGGTATCATTGTAATAACTTACAGAAGTTAAATTGCCGTTCTCATCATAAGCGAATTCCGCTAAATTTGCACCATTTCGGAACTGGGCAATCATCTGGTCTAAGGCATTATAACTGAAGCTATTAGTATAGGAAACTGTTCCTGCCGTAACCCCCAATAATGTGACATTACTATTATCATCATAATTGTAATTGACTATATTCCCTGTGCCTTCAGTTACTTTAGTGACTCTGTTGTTTTTGTCATACTGGTATGAGGTAGTTTTTCCAGCATCGTCAGTCACTGAAGTTATATTGCCGTTAGAATCATAAACAAAGCTAAACTTATTAACCCCATTATAAGAAATGCTAGCTAAACGGTTTAAAGCATCAAACTTGTTAGCCACAACATCCCCTTTGGGTAAAACTATTTTATTCTTATTAGCATTTTTGTTATAACCAAACTGAATTACTTGGTTTAAGGCATTGGTTATACTCATAACTTGGTTAAACTCATTATAGCCATAGGTGGTGGCATTGTTTCTGGCATCGGTTACGTTAGTCAAGTTATTATTACCATCATACTGATATGCAGTAACACTATTTTTCGCATCGGTTACCTGAGTTAGATTATCAGTATTATCATAACTAAAGTAGGAATTGTTTAAATTAGCATCTGTTTGAGCTGTTTTATTCCCTGCAGCGTCATAAGAATAACATACAGATTTATCCAGCTGATTTTTCACTTCACCTACATAGTTTCCTTTAGTATCATGGTCAAAAGCTGTTAAAGAGTTGCCATATTCTAAGCGAAGTGAATCAAAGAAAGCTGTGCCTGTCTGCTCATAGTATAGCAGATATACATCTATGGAGCTGAAATCCTGCTGCGGATTAATCTGAACCGCTATATGCTGCCAGTCAGCTTTAGTTTTATCAAAACTATTGGCAAACCGCCAATCAGTTGTTCCATCGGCATGGTTTACAGCTATTTGCAGGCCGTAGCTGCCTTCATTTGGGTCAGCCCCAATTTGTTTTGACCAGCCCGATAAGGTTAGTTTTTCACCGGCCTTACCGGAAACATCAATTCTTTGTTTAATATATTTGCTTTGAGTTGTTTCTCCTTTAATTTTAAAGGAGTAGTTGCCGAAATATACATTGTCATCTTGGGGATTTACATTTTCAGCCATACTGTCATCACAGTTAGGTTCCAGCTTCTATCCCAGCTATCGGGCATGTTATTTTGATCTTCATCTCTTTCAAAACCGGAGTTATCCATTAAATTATAGGCAGTAATAATTGCACCTTTTTCTTCTGTACTGCATCAAAGTAAACACTGCCTGAACCTGTTTTTAATCCAAGGGAGATTTGCATACTTACTGTGTTTGCCGGTGCTTCATCAATTATTGCCTGGATTCTCGTCCAATCATGGGTTCCTTTTAATTCATAAGCGATTTTTTCACCTATTTTAACTAAAGAACCATCAAAAAATTCCACTTTAGCTATAGTCGGGCCCGTTATATTTTCTGTTTTGACGTAGGTACTAAAAGCATATTTTTCTTTTGCTTCGTAAGGTATCATTTCAGACTTTACTAAAGCATCTGTCGTTGGATTAGAAATATTAACAGCTTTTCTGCCTATTTTAGAAGTTTCTGACCAAGTAAATGCGGCAGTTCCTTCTTTAACCCAGCGGTCGGGCCAGTTATCTGCATTAGTATCCTTTTCGAAACTTGTATTTAAACCTAAGTTATCCTGTGCAGAAAGGGGTTTGGTTTCATAAATTAAATTCCCTTGGCTATTATAGCGTTTCGCTTTAGTTTGGACTTTAGCATCAGTAGCCTCTATTTGGTTATTACCATCATCATAATCAGCTGAACTCACATTATTGTTGAAGTCTTCTATTCGTATCAGATTGCTAAAATTATCATAGTCATAATTAGTGGTTTGATTTTCCGGAAGTTGAACACCTGTTATATTACCTTTTAAGTCATAGGTGAAAACATATGCATTATTTCCACCTATTTTATTATTATTGGCATCTTTTAATTGTACTAAGTTAAAGAATATATTTATTGAAGATTGTAGATATAAAAAGAGACTGATGATGATCAGTCCCTTCTCTACTGGTAGTTTTAATATAATATATACTAGATGTTCACAATTACTGTTTTAATCTCCTTAGCTGAACTTATTGAGTTTTACTTAAAGCTAAAACTTCATTTTGTAACTACTTAATTGAGGTGTTTTAATATATCGTGGATATTAAGAGACTGATATTAAGAGATTAGGTAAATATTATTTCTCCCCCAGCTGAAATATCGTAAAAATCTCCTATGGTTAATATTCCTTTTACTTGGTCACAAAAATCTTCTTTTTTAAGCTTAAACATTTCTACACTAGCTAGACAGGCATACATTCCTCCCCCGGCATCATGAATCATTTCAACGAATTCCGGTATTGGAGGAATATCTAATTCTTCCATCTGTTTTTTCATCATAGTAGTTGCAAGAGCTGACATTCCCGGAGCGGCCCCAACCAAAGTGGGTATACCCATTGCGGGATTACCAACTGTAGCAACTTTAATTTTATTCATTTTATTTTTCGTAATAGCATCTAACCCAAAAAAGGTGAAAAATACGTTGGCCTCGATTCCTTTCATTCTTGCTCCATTAGCCATAATTAATCCTGGATATATTCCTTCTAAAGATCCCTTGGAGATTATAATCGATACTTTTTTTATTTTTTCATTATCCGACATATTTTTATCCCCCTTTATTTAAACACAACTAACAGGTTTGCTTAAGCCGGCTATTTTAGTAGCTTTTAGCAATGGTCCATCAGGAAACAAGTCATATAAATCTTTGGTGGCAATATTGCCTACATTCTTTAATCTTCGAGTAGTTGGCATTTTTTCTGTTTCAGCGAAGTCCTTCCTCAAAAATTCAATTACTCGCCAATGACCTACCGTTAATTCATTAATACCAATTTCTTTTGCTATTGCAGCGGCGATATCTTTGTTCCATTTATTCATATCAGTCAAATATCCTTCCTCAGTAACGTCTACAGAATAACCAGCAATTACTTTTTCCATAGTTAAGCCTCCTTAAAATAATCTGAGTTTTATATACATACTATTCCATGGTATATTCACTATTTATATGCTAACAGCTCGTCAAGTTTCTTGCCACTTTTTTTCATGTGGGGCGGAACAGTAGGAATAGGAATACCCTTTAACAACATGTTCCAGTAAATGTATTTGAAAGCCATTTTGCCCAAGTGGTTTATTTTGGTTTCTTTCAAAAGTGAGAAGGGGCCAATTCCAGGTAAAGGAAATGTTCCTTCAACCGGTTCAATATCATAATTAAAATCAATTAGAAATGCTTTATTATATCCTGATTCAATAAAGCAATTAGCATGGCCATCGAAAGATGCAGTCAGTGGTTTCTTATTTATATAGCTTAAAATATTTTCAGTTAATATTTCTGCTGCAAAATGGGCAACTGAACCGGCCTTTGAAGTTGGAATATCAGTGGCATCCCCAATGACAAAAATATTTTCATATGCTTTAGATTGAAGAGTATGTTTATTGGTAGGTACAAAGTTTAAATCATCACCTAAATCTGAACGTGCTATCAGCTTACTTCCCATATTGATGGGAACCGTTACTAAAAGGTCATAGGATACCTCTTTATTATCAAAAGATACCAGCTTCTTGCTTTCGGCATCTACATGGCTAACATTAAACTTATTTACCAAATTTATATTTTTCTGAGGAAATAGATCACCTAGGACCTCCGAACATTTCGGTTTAGTAAAAGCACTATCTAAGGGAGTAACATAGATAAGTTCAATATCTTTACGAATATTTTTCTTTTCAGAAAAGAACCAGTCTGCTAGAAAAACAAATTCCAGTGGAGCAACAGGACATTTAATTGGCATCTCACTTAAATGAACAACTAACTTTCCTCCCTTCCAATCATTCAACTTACCTCTTAAGGCAACAGCTCCCTCAAGAGTATAAAAGTCAAAAATATCTTCTCTCCATCCCTCATTTAGACCATCTGTCTCTTCGGGTACAATTTCACAGCCAGTTGCGATAATTAATATATCATAAGGGATTATTTCCTGGTTACCTAATACTACTTGGCTTTTTTCTGCCTGAATTAATTCTACAGGAGCCTGAATGTACTCAACTCCTTTAGGAAGAAATTTACTTTTTTCTTTTACTACATCCTGTTCTGAGTAAATTCCAAAAGGAATAAATAGAAACCCAGGTTGGTAGTAATGTTTTTCATGTTGGTCAATAATAGTTATTGACCATTCATTTTTGTTAACTTCTTTATCAAGGTGATTGGCCATCATGGTTCCAGCAGTACCTGAGCCTAAAATAAGTAGCTTTTTCAATTTAACCTCCACTCTCCCTTCTTGATTTGTTGCAACCATCAGTTAAATTGTTATTTTAATTTCAAAATGTATTTCTTCAACCATATATCTGTTAGTGATTTGCTCCACCTTTTTCATGGAACTTGTTACTGCAACCATTTGTATCACTAATTCATATATAAATATAGATATGCATTAATTATAATATATTGTTATAGGAATTAAAAGATATAATTTGAAATATTCTAATAAAAACTATCGGTTAAGTTGGAATTTTAAACCTATTAATAGAAAAGGTACGGCTAGTATAGAATTTCCTTCTGCTAGCTGCACCTCTTATCTCTTTTGAAATTAAAGCATTAACCTATTGGAATATCCAACTCTGCCATTGTTTTTAACGAGCTAATTTTTTTTAATTTCTTCCTTTAACTTAACAAATTCTTCTTCAATGGCTTTTTGAGCTTCAAGTTCAGATAAACGACTATTAATATCATCCTTATTCCCCATCTGTATTTCATCTATTACCCCAATATTACTAAGTTCCTCTAATGCGTATACTTTCGCTTTAATATTCTTTATTTTTCTTTCAGCTCTATCAACTGTTTCATAAATACTTCTGGAATCTTCTCCAAAAGCAGTCATTATCTCTTTTACCTTTATTTGTGCCTTGGAAGCATCATATATAGCCTTTAATTCCTCTTTTTTAGCACGATAAAGCTCAATTTTATACTGAAGGTCTTTTTTACTTTTAACAATTGACTCTATGCTTCTATTTAGGGTGTCAATCTGTATTTTGAGTCTTTGGGCCTGTTCTTCATCTTCACTTTTTTTAAATAAAGCTTCTTTTGCCAAGTCCTCGTGCCCAAGTTCCAAGGCATTTTTAGCTGAATCTTCATGTTTTTTAGAATTAGCTAAATTAAAATCTCTTTCCATTTCCAATCGTTTTTTTGCCGTCCCAATTTCTAAAGCATTATGTATGATTTCTCTTAAACTTTTTTCCATCTGTATGATACTATAGTCTAACATTTCTTTTGGTTCTTCTAGGGAATCAAGCCTTTTTTCCAATTTCGCACCAAAAATATTTTTAACCCTATTCAATAACCCCACCATCAACACTCCTTTTCACGTAATATTGCAATTTATCATAGATTATCAAATTTTTTTGAACAAACAATGATAGTAATGTGTATATTATGTGTTTTTTTCTTAGCTCTAAACTTTACTGATATAACTAATTAACTTTAAAAGTAAAGATTCACCAAAAAACCCTCCTATATTATAGAAGGGTTTTTTAGTGAACGGTTTGTTCATTTAGTTTTTTTATTAGTTCTTTTTCAATCTCCCCTAATTTATTAAGATTCTCTGTTAGCTCATTAATTGTCCTTTGTAGATAATTCACTTTTTCTAATATCTCATATTCGAAATCATTGTTACTCAGATTTAGTACTTGAAGATAGACTTTGTGTAATAGCTTTGCTTCAATAATATTCAGCTTTACTTCTGCTTTAAACTTTTTAATATCCATTAATTATCATACCCCTTATAGGAGAGAATTATCACAAATCAAAAATATGTCACTATTTAGAAAAAGGGCCTTAGGCCCAAGTAAAAAAACTTACATTTTAACACATTCTGGCGCTTTAGCGCATTCGGAAATTCCCTTATCCATACTTTGTGCACACTTGGCTACATGTTGTCCACCCTTTGTTGTAGCCATATCTGAGACCGCGTTTGCAGCAAAAGCAAATCCTGTGAAAGAGAGTAACATTACACCTGTTAGGGCAATCGTAAATAGCTTCTTCATTTTTTCACCTCTTGGTAACATAATTTTAATAACTTACACTATTATAAATTACCCCATAATGTTGATAAAACTTTGTAGATTTTGTGTCTAAACTGTGAATCTTTCCTTAATTATTTCCCTTCATCCCTAACTGAAAATACTAATCTATAATTCCCTAAATAAACATCAAAGATTGTTATACTAATGGTTGACAAGATATATAGATTTTGGATCTAAGCTAATTTTTATAAATTTTTTTATCATTATTTTTAGTTTTTAGCACAAACTAGAATATATAAATCTAAAGGGGTTAGTGGAAAATGAAAATACTTCAGAAGATGCAACAAATAGCTGATATTGGTAAATCAACAAAAGAAATGCAAAGCGAAGTTAATGTAAGTGAAGTATGGCACATGTGGGATATGCTAAATGCCCGATATAACATATTAGAATTAACTAATATATTTCATAATTTTGTAGATAGCCCAGATTTTAAATTAGTAGTAACACAAGGTATAAACTTACTGAATAAGCAGGTTAAAGAATTAGAGAAGTTAATGATAGAGTATGGAATTCCTATGCCACAAAAACCACCCGAAAAATCTAATTATACTATTGAAGTAGAAGTAATTACCGACAGATTTATATTTACACAGATTTATGTTGGAATACAAACATTTATTCCAATTCATGCAAACGCCTTTACCCAAAGCACATCACCAAAAATAAGAGAAACATATAAAAAGCTACTTATGGACCAAGTTGATATATATGACAAGTTCTATGAATACGGAAATTTAAATAATTGGATAAATCCTACACCTAAATATAGATTATAATGAACATTTAAACCGTCCCGTTAGATCAGTTTGCTGATGATTTATAGGACTTAAATTATCCCCATTTTTATTTTCTTTCCTCCATAGGGATAAATTCATTTAAATATTCACCTACATAAATTGCTCGGGGTCTGAAAATACGGTTTTTCTTAAGATACTCAACTACATGGGCAGTCCAACCAGAAATACGGGATACAGCAAAAATAGGAGTGTAATATTCTGGCTCAATTCCTAAAGATTTATACACAATTCCAGAATAGAAATCAACATTAGGGAAAATCTTTTTCTCTTTACCCATATCTTCCATGACCTCTGCTTCTATACTTTTTGCAATATTATACATTTCCTGCATTTGAGGCTTGTCATTTGCCAGCAATTTTGCCAAAGGCTCTAAAATCCTTGCCCTCGGGTCATATGCCTTATAAACTCTATGACCAAATCCCATTACTTTGCCATTTTCCGCTCTGAGCTTTTTGTACCATGATTTAACATTATCTACTGACTTTATTTCTTCTAAAGTACTGATAACCTTTTGATTAGCTCCACCATGCAATGGGCCATTTAAAGCGGCAATACCAGCCCCTACTGAAAAATATATATCCGATAAAGTAGAAGCAACAACCATAGTAGCAAAAGTACTAGCGTTTATACCATGCTCGGCATGAAGAATAAGACAAATATCCAACACTCGCTCTTCCAAAGGTGTAGGTTTTTTTCCATTCATCATATATAATAAATTGGCGGCAAAACCTAAATCCGGATCAGGCTCTAATGGTAGATGGCCTGATCGTAATCTAACAATGGCACCATAATACTAGATAGTCCTGCTATACAGTTTCCGGGCATTTTCTGTACCCAAGGAATTGGTTACATAAATCTCATCCACATACAGTTCCGAATCCTTAACTTCCACCTTGCCGGGCTGCACATCAGCGATATCGCTCACCATTTTCCCTTTGGAAAACCGTTTCACTATGAACAGCACTATAAATCCTATAATTAAGCCACTAATTACATTGATCCAAGTAGATTTACTATTTACCAGCTGGATGGTCAGTGCGGTAGCAAAGGAAACAACTAGGGCAAAATAGTCGGAGCCATCATTTTCTGAAAATGACTATTTCTTAATCAAAGGGTTGAGTGTAAAAAACGAGCATTACGTTATTACCCATTTTGTGTTAAACTGCAGTTAATTCCTTTTATATATTAAGGTTAATCTCTTTTCCCAGCCAAATTTTCACCCCTTTCGCTGTTTATCGTTATTTTCTGCTTTGACTAGGTTTTTATGTATTTGCATATGCAATTTCGTTACCAAACCCGGCGCTGTATTTCTATAGTCTTTTTTGTTTAAAATATTAATAATTGAACTTTTTTTGAGGGGGAATATCGGACTAATGGAAATAAATTCTTTGGCTCTAGCATTTACCTCACTAGGTTTAGGGGTAGTACATGGCTTTGATGCTGATCATGTGGTGGCTGTTACCAATTTTGTCAGCAAGAACCCGGAGCCTAAAAAATCAGCTGTTTTTGGCTTTAAGTTTGGTTTAGGTCATAGTATTACCGTACTTATTTTTGCAATTATAGCGCTAGCTTTTAAAATTACTATTTCGCCCTTTTTTGAAGAAATGATGGAGATATTGGCAGGCACCCTGATCATTTTGCTGGGGATTTGGGTTATATGGGGAGTAATTAAGCAACACCATCATACTCATGAACATGTCCATGATGAATATGATGGTGTTGTTGCTCACACTCACTCACATAGCCATAATCATGGTGAAGGTCACGTCCACAAACATGGGGCTACTTTTGTAGGGGCAGTAACTGGCCTGGCGGGAACTGCTGGAGTTATGCTATTTGGACCGGTTATATTAGCAGAAACAGTTTTACAGGCGGCACTTTTTATCGCCTTGTACGGTTTGGGTATAATTTTCTCTATGACCTTGTACGGTTTGGTGGTAGGAAAATTTTATTACCTTACTCATAAATCGGAACGAATATCCCAAATTATAGTAGGCACCACCGGACTAGCAACAATAGTGTTCGGTATTGTTTGGGTGGGAGGAATTTTATTTGGATGAAGCAGTATTCAGTTTTGCTTTTGTTTAAGTTAATAATCCTGTAGATAAATACCTCTCACCTGTATCAGGAATAATCGCTAATACCTTTTGATCTTTGTTTAAATTCTTTGCTTTTTGAAGAGCGACATATACTGCGGCACCTGCTGAAATACCACATAAAATACCCTCTTTTTGAGCTAATAGTTTACTTGTATTAATAGCATCATCATCATCAATATGAACAATTTCATCAAAGATATTAATATTTAGGGTATCCGGTATAAATCCAGGTCCTGTACCCACAATTTTGTGTGGACCCGGTTTTCCGCCGGCAATTACTGGGGAGTTTTTTGACTCCACAACATATATCTGCAGATCAGGGTACTCTTTACGTAAAACCTCGCCTGTACCACTAATAGTACCACCTGTGCCTGCAGTTGCTACAAATACATCTAACCTATCTTTAAAGTCCTTGATGATTTCTTCCGCAGTTGTTATTTTATGTATCTCGGGGTTGGCCATATTTATGAATTGTTGGGGCATATAACTATCAGGAGTTTGCTCTAGCAGTTCCTTTACCTTAGCAAGGCTGCCAGGTATCATATCAGCAGCAGGTGTAAGAATTACCTCTGCTCCATATGCTTTTAAGAGGGCAATTCTTTCTTTTGAAGCAGAATCAGGCATCACAATAATACTTTTATACCCTTTAGCCGCGGCTACCATAGCTAACCCTATTCCTGTGGTTCCCGAAGTAGGTTCAATTATTGTTGCACCAGGTTTCAAAATATTCCGCTCTTCGGCATCTTTTATCATATTAAAGGCTGCTCTGTCTTTTACAGATCTACTGGGATTCATAATTTCTAACTTTACATATACCTGGGCCATATCTTTATTCGTTATTGTATTTAATTTTATAATAGGTGTATTGCCTATCAGTTCAGTAATGTTATTATATATCATTTATATTTTCTCCTTTGAAAAACTATATAAATTATAAATGTTAGCACCTTACATTTTCATTCTAATGTTTCATTCATACTCCCCGTTCTATATCCAAATACATCTAGAGTTACATATGTATACCCAAGATTTTTAAACTTTTCTCCAATTTCAATTAACATTTTTGTATCTAAAATTTTTTCCTTTTCTAGAGGTAACAGCTCTATTCTGGCCAGATTTCCATGATTTCTCACTCTTACTTGTGAAAAACCCCTGTCTAACAAAAATTGCTCCGCTTTATCTACTAATGTTAGTTTTTCAATAGTTATTTCCTCTCCATAAGGGAAACGGGATGATAAACAGGCGTAAGATGGCTTATTCCAGGTACTAAGCTTTAACATTTTAGCTAAATCTCTAATTTCATCTTTGGTTAAACAAACTTCCTTTAAAGGACTTTTGATATTTAATTCTTTGAGTGCCTTCATTCCAGGCCGATAATCATCCATATCATCAAAGTTGGAACCATCAAGTATATTAGTAATTCCATTATCTTGCCCTACTTGTATTAATTTACTGTAAAGTTCTTTCTTGCAATAATAACACCTATCAATTGGATTTTTGGAAAACCCTTCAATTTCAAGCTCTTCTGATTCTATCACAATATGTCTTACACTTAATTCTTCTGTAATTTTCTTGGCTGTATTCAGTTCTCGGGTTGGATAGGTTGAAGAAGTAGCAGTTACCGCTATTACTTTATCTCCTAATACATCTTTACAAACCTTTAATAAAAAAGTGCTGTCAATTCCACCTGAAAAAGCTATTATTGCATTATCTAACTCACTAATTATTTTCCGAAGCTTTGAATACTTATTATGCATATAAATACCCCCAATTTGGTTTCATTTGTAAAAATATTTATTAAAACCCCTAATTCCTCGAGAGGAATTATATATAAAAGGTTATTTATTTTCTTAGATACTTCAAAGGATCTGTATTTTCACCGTTAATTCGAACGCCAAAATCAATATGGGGTCCCGTACTCCAGCCTGTTGAGCCTACTTTGCCTATTTGTTCCCCTTGTTGAACAAATTGTTCTTCTTTAACTAAGATGCTAGATAAATGGGAATATCGGGTTGTAATACCTCCATGGTCAACTACAATAGTATTACCATAGGCTCCTGACCATCCGGTAAATATTACTTTACCTTTGGCGGCAGCAATTATTTTCGCACCCATGGGGGCGGCAATATCTACCCCACTATGGAAAGTTCTTTTCTTTAGTATCGGGTGTATGCGATAGCCATAAGGAGAAGTAATTCTATAATAACCCGGGGTGGGCCAAAGCAATGTACCTCTAAAAGTCCCCTTTGAGGTTTTTGACATTAACTCTCTAGCTAACCGATCGGATTCCTTTTCCATGTCACTTAACCCTTTGGCCAGTTCATAATTATTATTTTTAATATTTCTTAACAAACTGCTTTGTCTCGAACTTGATATTTGAAGTTTTTCCCTCCGATTACTTCTTGTCTCATTTAGTTCTTCTAACCGCTTTTTTTCATTCTCTAATGCTAACTCTATTTTTTCAAGTTCTGCTCTTTCTATTTCTAAATCCTCATATAGGCGCAAATCATTTTCAGCGATTCTTTTTAAAAATTCAAATCTTGTTAAAAAGTCCGCTATACTTGTTGAAGCAAATATAATCTCTAGAAAGTTAATGTCACCATTTATGTATATTTGCTTTAATCTTTTAGAAAATATTTCAGATCGCTGGTCTAATTCTATTTCCTTGTTTTCTATTTCTTCTTGTTTTATGGAAATCTGTTCAGTAACGTTATTAATTTTACTAGTCATATTAGTAATGTCACTTGAAAGCCTTTCAATATCATTATCTAAAGTTTTCAATTCTTTAAGAACATCTTTCTCTTTCTCTTTACCATTTTCAAGTTGAGATTTCGTTTGGTTGATTTCTTTTTGCAACTGTTTTTGCAGGTTTTCAATATCCTCGATAGTCTCTGCATTAATAGATAAAACATTAAAAATATTTAAAATTGCAACTAAAAACAAGATAGCTGCAATCCTCCCTTTATTCCCCCAAAACAATGCCACATCACCTCAAAATAAGTTGTATTATTGTATTTTCTCAGAGAATTTCGATGAAATTGTGAATATTGTGGTTGAAAAGGGGGCATACCTCATCCTTTAAATATGCTTTGAGGATTGAGGTATGTCCCAATTAAAGTTATTTATGTGAACCCGGTACATATTTCCATCGCTTTAGTCTCAAAGCATTAGTGACTACAGAAACTGAGCTAAAAGCCATGGCTGCACCGGCGATTACTGGATTTAAAAATCCAAAGGCCGCTACCGGTATACCTAATGTATTATAAATTAGGGCCCAGAAAAGATTTTGCTTAATATTTCTCATCGTTGCTCGACTTAGCTTAATACTGGCCGGTATACCTTTCAGATCTCCACTCATTAGGGTTATATCAGCGGCTTCCATTGCTACATCTGTTCCGGTTCCAATGGCGATCCCCACATCAGCTGTAGCCAGTGCAGGAGCATCATTAATACCATCCCCTACCATACCTACTATTTTCCCTTGATCTTTTAGTTTTTGTACTTCCACGGCCTTATCTTCCGGTAACACCTCTGCCAGAACATTTGTTATTCCCACCTGTTTGGCTATGGCATGGGCAGTCCGTATATTATCACCAGTAATCATATATACGTCTATTCCTAAATTTAAAAGTTCTTTTATAGCAGCTTGAGAGTTATCTTTTACTGTATCTGCTACTGCTATAATCCCAGCCATTCTATTTTCAATTGCCATAAGCATGGCAGTTTTACCCTGTTCTTCTAACTTAACAATATCCGCTTCAAACTTTTCAATTAAGATTTTTCTATCTCGCATCAATTTGCGGTTCCCGAGTAATACTAATTTACCTTCTATTTTCGCTTCTACGCCATGACCGGGTATGGCACTAAATTGTTCAGTACTTCCTAGCTTAAATCCTTGTTTTTCTGCACCCTTAACAATGGCTTCAGCTAAAGGATGTTCCGAACCTTTTTCAGTAATACCGGCAATTCTTAAGACTTCATCCTTGTCAAAATCGTTTAAGGCTACAACATCGGTAAGCTCCGGTTGCCCTTTAGTTATGGTGCCGGTTTTATCCAGAATCAGAGCATTAATCTTATGGGCTTTTTCTAAATGCTCACCGCCTTTAATTAGAATACCGTTTTCTGCACCTTTCCCTGTGCCCACCATTATTGAGGTAGGAGTAGCCAGTCCAAGGGCGCAAGGACAAGCGATAACTAATACTGCAGTAAAGTTAATAAGGGCTCTAGTAAAATTTGTTGGGTCAACTAGGAAGTACCATGATAAAAAGGTGACTACTGCAACTACAATTACTGCTGGAACAAAGTTGGCAGAAATAATATCAGCTAGCCTTTGAATAGGGGCTTTAGAGCCTTGAGCATCTTCTACTATCTTGATTATTTGGGCTAAAGCAGTATCTTTACCTACTTTAGTGGCCTCAAATTTAAAGGTGCCATGTTTATTTATTGTTGCACCAATAACCTGATCTCCCGCCTTTTTATCAACAGGAATACTTTCCCCAGTTAACATAGACTCATCTAATGCGGAATATCCTTCCATAATTATCCCATCTACTGGGACCTTCTCTCCAGGCCTTACTACTATTAACTCACCGACTTCAACCTCTTCGATAGGAATATCATATTCTTTTCCTTCTCTGATTACTCTTGCGGTTTTGGGTTGTAAACCCATTAACTTTTTAATAGCCTCTGAAGTTTTGCCTTTAGCAATAGCCTCTAGCAATTTCCCTAGAATAATTAAGGTAATGATAATGGCTGCGGTTTCATAATAAACACTTTCTTCTCCAATCAGGTCGCCCCAGAAGGTTACAACAACACTGAATATATATGCTGCCGTAGTTCCCATAGCTATTAAAACCGACATATTGGCACTTTTATTTTTTAATGCATAGTAGGAATCTTTATAAAACTGCCAGCCGGCGATAAATTGAATAGGAGTTGCCAGCACCAATTGGAACTTTGGATTCATGATAAACTCAGGAACCCAACGCCAGCCAAATATTTCGGTAAACATATACAATAGTAATGGAAGTGATAAGATGGCCGAGAAGACAAACAGAAAGGTTTGTCTTTTAATTTCGGCTTCTCTGCGGGCCTTTTCTTGGTCCACATCAACTTTATCCTCCTGCAATATAGCCTCATATCCTAAACCTTTAACTGCTTTTTTAATATCAGCAATAGTAATCTGGCTCTCTGCATACTCTATTGTTGCTTTTTCGGTAGCAATGTTAACTATCGCACTTTTTACTCCGATCAAACTGTTTAGCTTTTTCTCAATTTTATTGGCACAAGCTGCACAGGTCATGCCGGAAACCTTCAGGTCGGTCTTGTTGATAATAACTTTATAATTAAGTTTTTCTACTGTTTTAATAAACTCATTTAAACCTACTTTTTTCGTGTCATATTCAATAACTGCTTTCTCGGTGGCAAAGTTTACATTAGCCTTTTCTACTCCTTCCAATTTTTTTAATGCTTTTTCTACCTTGGCCGCACACGCAGCACAAGTCATACCATTAATTTTAAGTGTTGTATTAATCATTCCGCTCCACTCCTTAAATCACTTAGATTTATAAATACATGTTTTGTTTAGAAAATTGATCTATATACACCCATTTTTACGCCACACTCTCCCCCGTTGGGGAGGGGTAAATATTTAAAAAAATTCCCTTTAATTCACATCCCATTATGTCTTATCTATATACTTCTCAAGTACATAGATGATTTCATCTATCTTTTCTTCCCCTTGCCCCTCTTTCATTGCACCAAGCACACAGGAATTCAAATGATTTCTTAATATTTGCATATTGGCCTTTTTTAGAAGGGATTGTACCGCAAATATCTGTTTTGAGATGTCTATACAGTATCTATCATCATCTAACATCTTTAAAATTCCCTCAATTTGTCCTCGGGCAGTCTTTAACGCATTTATAGCTTCTCCATTTCCGTGTTTATGCATCTACTTTCCTCCTCGTAACAATATAAGATGGCACAGCTCTTTTAAAGAAATATTTCTTATAATTTTCGGTTAAGCACCCCCCGCCGGGGAGGGGTATGTCCTGATACTATCATTTTTTCCCTCATGTTGCAATAGTTGATTTTATTTATATATTTTTTATATATTTTTAATTTGTTAAACTTAAGAACAATATGTGACCTTTTTGTGAAACTTTACTATCCGGCAAGATAATAAAGTTTTTTAATTAATAGACCAAAGGCATTTTTGAGAGTTATCACTTTTCACAAAAAATACACTGTTTTATAAAAATTACAACAAATTTATAGGATAATATCTTTTAAAAAGGGGGGTGGAAAACTTTGTTATTTTAGCTAAAAAATTTAATCTATTTTGTGAAGACATGAACTAATAAAAAGTTTAGAATATTTTATCGTTAAAGGAGGTCGTACGGTGAATATTAGCCCATCGCTTATCGCATTGAACAATATCTACTCCGAATATCTTAAGATAATTATTATACTTGGCACTCTGGGTGTTTTAATCGGTATCGCTCTTCATTATCTTTTGATAGGCCCTAATGCTAAGAAATTAGGCCAACTGAAGCCTGATTTGAAACGACTCACTTTATTAGAAAGGGTTACTCATTTTATTAGAATGATCAGTTGTATATTTTTAACTATAACAGGCCTAGGGTTTGCAATTTTAAATTTCAATAGTATTGGTATAAGCTATAAACCGGTATATAACATTCATATATTATTTGCCATGCTTTTTGGTTTATCTTCCCTTGTTTCTTTAATCATTTGGTTCAAAGACAGCTTCTTTCAGAGGTATGATTGGCAATGGTTTAAAGTTATGGGAGGTTATTTAACCCGCAAGGAAATCCATCCTCCATCGGGAAAATTTAATGCAGGTCAAAAGGCTTTTTACTGGTATAGTACATTATTAAGCATTTTAATAATTACTTCAGGATACATACTTGTATATAATGAATCTTTTTCTTTAGAAGCATTAATTTGGGCTACGATAATTCATGGTCTAGGATCCATTGCTTTAATAGCTGGAGTAATTGCCCACGCATACCTTGGCAGTTTTGCAAACCCTGGGACTATTGGAACAATTTTTCACGGCAAAGTAGCTAAGGAGTGGGCTAAAAGCCACCACCCCAACTGGTATCAGGAATTAAGATAAAGTCAGAGTTTTTAATAACAATTGTGTAGTAATAACTAGAAATTTGAGTTAAAAATATTATTCAAGGAGATGTTTTAGTTGAAAACAAACAAAATAATTATGCAGCTCTTAGTTCTTGTGTTAACTTTCTCACTTTCCGCCTGTGCGGCTAATGAGCCTGCACCCGGAGAGCCCAAACAAAAAGATTCCCAAACGCAATCATCCCAACAAACTTCTGCTGGTGCTGGTAATACCTATATCGGTTATTCAGATGCAGATCCTAAATCTAAAGGTGAAGCAAAAATCGAGATCTCTGTTTTAGATGGTAAAATTACCGATGTTATAATAGAAGAAGTTCAGGATGGGAGCAAGGGCCATACTACTAAAAATTTAGCTGTTTATCCCCACAAACCAGCCATTGAAGGCGATGAGTATTTCCGAGAAAAATTCACTGGGTTATCTTCTACTACAGAAATCGATAATGTAGATGATTATGCCGGGATTACAAGCAGCTCCACAAAGTTTAAACTAGCTGCCAAAAGAGCATTGATAAAATCTGGCACTAAGAAATCTGGTACATATTTTGATGGTTCTTTTATGGGATATTCGGATCCTTCAGCAGAAAAAGGTTTTGCAACTGCCTATGTAACAATTAGAGACGATGTTATAGAGTCGGTAATTCTAGAGGAGTGGCAACAAGATAAGGATAAAAAAGGTGCATTTCTTTTAAAGGATTATGAAATTTACCCTTTAAAAGAAGCAAGAGATGCCAATGAATATTTCACCAAGGAATTTGTTAATGCTGCTAACTCCGAGGATATTGATGCCATAGATGACTTTGCAGGTGTAACTAGTAGCTCAGCAAGTTATAAGAAAGCTGTAAAAATGGCTCTAGAAAAAGCAATATAATAAAATTCTTCCCCAGATTGGACAAACGAAGGCATCCGCCTTCGTTTTTTCTTAGCTATCATTTATTTGGAACGAAATTATACAATTAAATTAAAATAAGTCTATAACTAACTAAAAGCCGTTTAGAAATACCTAAGCGGCTTTTAGTGGTAATTGGCTTATCCTGTGCTATGGCATCATTGGTGTCATTGGCATCATTGGTGTCATTGGCATCATAGCAAAGGCCCTGCATTGCTGGGCACAATGTAAGCAGACCTGTGCACAATGTTGAGAATGCTGGTCAGGGAACCTCAGGCATTCATTAGCACACGCTTCACAAATCATGGCACATAAATGTGCTGCATGCCTAGCAAAGTAGCTCCCCCGGGCAATAAATTTAGCTGTTAAAGAACAAATATCTGCACAATCACGCAAAAGCTGCATCTGCGCTACCCGTAAGTGTAGGTCAGGAAAGGAGTGAACTAAAGTGGTCATGTGTTCACAAACGGCTTCACAGTTTTGTATGGTCATTACTAAATTATCATGCATATTCATTTTATTGTTTTTTCCTCCTCTCATCTTCAGTAAATTAGGGTGCCCCTATATTATCCTATGGCTAGAAAATATTTAAAGCTACTAGTTTAAAAGAAGAAGCCTTATAAAAATATTATTTTTTTAACATAAATTCCGCTGTAACGATTTCTATCCTTTTTATCTTTGGAAAGTAATTTTTTTATTAATCACTATACTATTACATACTTATCGGAAGCTTTAGGGTTATTAGCTTAGCGTTAAAAGCGGTCAAGAGATTGAAATTGCCGTTTAAGATTACTATGCCAAGAGCAATAATTTCTTTAAAATAAAAAGGATACCTAATAGTATTGGTTGATGGATTAAATATATAAGTAATGAGTTATTACTTAATAGTTCTAGTGGTTTGCTCCAAAAGGAAATTTTAAACAAACTGCTTCTTTCAGGGTATAGTATTTTTCTTAATGCAATTCCATATAGAAATACTCCTAAATAGGGTAATAATGGATAATAATCCAGTGCAGTATAATATGGTGAAGTAATTCCAAAAGGAACTAAAAAATTATTCGATATTGTTAAAGCATTGGTAACCTTACCAAAAAATAATAGTAGTGTCCCCAAAAATAGAAGTGAAGGTGGTTTCAGTTTTTTAAAAAGAAGGTATAAAAGTATACTTGTTCCTAATAGATGTAATATCCCAAAATTTATATAAGTCTTATAATCATATAGATAAGTAACCCCTGAAATTATTAAAGCAAAAAAAATAACTTTTATGCCTCTTTTTAAGTTATTGCTACTCAAAGAACAGCTGAATCCAGTTAAGACAATAAAAATAAGTGCGGAAGTTTTACCTATAAAATAAATAATTCCTCTAGTATAGTCTATATTAAAATCATAAAACTCACTTAAGTCATATATTAAGTGAAAATAACTCATTAATATAATTGCCAGTGCTCTTAATAAATCTATTTCCCATATCCTACGCTGTTTTGTATCCATACTTAACCCCTTAATAATACCCTTATAAATAAGAAAAATAGTAATATTTATTAAATATTACTCCTATAGCCAATATATCTAACAACAATAAAAATTGACAAGTTAATTTTAAGCTAAAAATTTGAAATATCTTTGTGTTAAATGTGTACTTTTTTAAAAAATTTACATAAACAAAATCAGATAGATGGATTACTGCTTTTCATTATGGCAACTCCAACAATTAGGTTCAACGCCGGCATACTGGTGACATACATCACAAAATTCACTTTTATTCGAATGGCAATATAAACAAGTTTGCTCAATGCACATCAAATATTCCTGACCATCCTTTGCCACATAAACTGTATTACCTTCTCTAACAACCTTCTGCTTTCCAATCAGCAAGCAATTCCATATGCTTTGCTCTCATATAATCTGTTTCTTCAATACACTTTTTGATTTCTAATGCTTGGATTTCTGGAGTATCTAAGCTTATTTTGGGTTGCTTGGCAGATTTATTTAAATTAAACCAAAAAGGTATTGATACCAAACCAATAAATATCAAAAGACCGATAATAATGTTTCTATTTTTTTTCAATTTTACGTCCTCCTATAATTATTCATGGCTTCCGTGATTAATTAATCCGATTTTGATACTGTTATTATTTAGTTTTTATATTAATGCTATTCAATAAAATGGGACCGATAGGTGTGTCTATTTTTCATGTAATCACAAAGCTATTTAACTACGCCTTAACACAAAACAGGGACTGATTATCAGTCCCTGTGGGCAACCATTCATAGAAGATGTTTTATATTTTTAAACATAATTTTTCATCATTTGCTACCTCTTTGAAAAAATTACATTTTAAACAATCTTTAAATTTTTGAGCAAAAGTACCCTGAACTTCTCCGCCACAAAATGTTCCTGCAACCTTCCAGCAATATCGTCCTGCATTTTCACCATCATTCATTCCATTAAATGTTTTATCTATTGCAGCAGGACATACGCCATATTGGACTACCATTTCACCCCCAAATTCTCTACCACATTTTTTATATTCCCAACAATTTTTCTTCATAATGTAATCTCCTCCTAAGACATATATAACTAATTTCTGTCAGCCTAATTTTATATTCTAGATTTGTATAATTATTAGATAATTTTTGAGGAATTTATGAAGAAAGTGCAAATAAATTATCATATTCAAGTCCCAATCACTTGCTGAATTTAATATTCTGTACTTTCAAAAAAGAGTCTTTCCCAGATTAAGTCTATCACGCCAAAATATATACTTTTCTATAAAAACAGCAAAGGGCTATCCTGTTTCTACATATACTTTATTAAATTTCACAAATTTACCTAAATAATTTCACAATTTAGTAAAATATTAGAATTATAATAAGTCTATTAATGATAGCAGAAATCCTAAATGGAGGTGAAAAGCTTATGGAGCGGATATCAGGAATGCATAGAAAAATGCATAGTGGTATGAATAATACCCGTAGAATGAATCATAAAGAACACATGTCAGATCGTAGTAACAACATTTCAAATAATTCAGACCAAAGTAATGATGTCTATGTTTCTCAAAATCCCCAAAATACCAATAATGTTACCCAAGAAATGAATAAGAATAATAGCAATAGTATAAATATCACTATCTAACGCAAAATCCTGTAAGAGTAAAAGGACCATAGCAAGGTAACATCGGAATATTCATCTTATCTCAACAGCATCTGAAAAATCGCCTGTATAAAGGCGATTTTCTGTCAATTACTATTTTAATAAAATTTGTTTCTTTTGTTCATATTCTTCTTCACTTAACTCGCCTTTTGCAAAACGTTCTTTTAATATCTCAAGTGGTTGGTTATCGTTGGCAAGTCGCTTTTTACCAGTCTGTCCTTTCGATAAACTTACTAGACCGTATACAGCTAAGGCAATTCCACCGATAATTATTGCCCACCAGAGCAGCATACCAAAACCCGTTCCATACATCATATCTAACACTTCTTCTTAATTGATTTACTATTAATATAGAATATACTCTTGTTCTAGTAATGTATAATTTATGAACTTTTTATGAATTTCTTATGAATTTTTCCTATTACTACCGACAGGAAGCTTAAGGGGAATTAGAAAAAATCTTTTTCCCAGATAAACTCCCGTTCTGGAAGGTCAATAAAGTCCTTTATTACCAATTTTATATACTTTGTATCTGGGGTAATAAAACCATTATCAGGGAAAAGCAAATAGTTAATAACATGATGACCTCCACCACTATATACCTCCCACTTTGCATCTCCTTGTGGGCTATTGCCTTTGTCGTCAAGAAGAATTGAAAATTTACTCAAATCATACTCATCAAGATTATAGGCATGATTGTCCATTTGCACCACAAAGGTTAAGTATCCCTCTTTTTCCTGACCTAAAGGATTTGCAAATATAATACCCATCTGGATATCGCCCTCACCATTATAACGCTCCAGATCTCTGGGATTAAGCAGCTTCTGGGCACTTTTTTTATTCTCCTTATTTAGCTCAGCCTTTTGTTCTGCATTTATTTCCTTTTTTACATCGACGTTTTCTTTTTTATCGATTTCTTGTTTCTCTTCTGCTTCATAATTTTTATCATTATTTCCACTACTACAGCCTACCACTACTAAAGCTAGAATTAAAATCGCCGACAATATAATTATCCTTTTATTCATCATTTCATCCTCCATTTAATTGAAAATACTAATCCACATCTTTAAGGCAGTTCCACTTATTAATAATGCTAAAAAACCTTTTAGTATTTTTACAGGAATGTGTTTACTAATTTTTCCTCCTAAATATGCACCCGGTATAGCACCTATAATAAATGCACCTAGAAAACCCAGTACTATAACTACCATTTCTATATTCATCAAATAATAATCACCTCCCCATCTTGCTAAAAATAACTGATATTTGAATTATATATAGTGCGTTTGTTTAAGTTATGAATTAATTTTGTGCAAATTATGAACTTAAGGGCGAAATATGTTCTAATTGGTAACACTTTGTGTAGAATTCGTGAAGTATATTCCTTTAAAATCTTTTGTCATGTAAACTAAAAAAGCTAGGCTAAGGTTGAGGTTGAGGTTTCAGTTCATTTAGCAACACAGTTTCTAATAAACGGGAGGTAAATCAAATAATGAAAATACTGTTTTCTGTAGGTCCTTTTTCTATACATCTTTTCGGAGCGATGATAGCTGTAGGAATAGTAATTGGTTTTTTTGTGGCTCTAAAGGAAGCAAAAAGAAAAAATTTAGATGATGAATTATTGGCTAATCTAGTCCTGTATAGCATACTAAGTGGAATTATTGGAGCAAGACTGGGCTATATTGTTTTTTATGATCCCTTGCACTATTTAGCCAACCCGATGGAAATTTTCTTTATTAGCTCCGGCGGGTTATCTATCCACGGAGGGATAATTGGGGGAATTTTAACAGGCTTTTTTTATGCAAGGAAAAAAGGAATCCAAATATGGAAGGCGGCAGATGCGATAGTTCCAGCTTTAATTCTGGGACAGGCTATAGGAAGAATAGGATGTGATGTCTTTGGTGTACCAATGTCACAGCCATACTTCTGGGGAATAAAGATTAACAATTTACTTCTCCATCCTGCCCAAGTCTATGAATTTACACTGGATTATTTACTTTTTGGTTACCTATGGTTAAAACGTACAAATATTAAATATAACGGTCAGCTTCTAGTTAATTATTTATTGGTTTTCCCTATAATAAGAAGTTTTGTAGAGCTATTTAGGGATAATCCTACTCTCTGGGGATTTTTAAGTGTATCTCACCTACTGAGTATTGCACTTTTTGTTTCCGGCTTAGTTCTCAGACAGTATTTAATAAAGCAGCAATCCCAAGAGCTTAAGATTGAAGAACCAATATCAAGCAGAAAAATAACTCAAGTAGTCATAGTAATATTTCTATCCCTTGTTTCTTCTCTGGCAATATTCTATTTGGTCCAAGGGTAAAAGGAGGAACTATAAAATTGAAAAGAAACATATTATTGGCTGTCTTTTTAGTATCACTATCTTTATTTATGTTTGAAATTACCCTTACAAGACTATTTTCCGCATTAATGTTTTACCATTTTGTATTCCTGGCTGTATCAATAGCAATATTGTCTTTGGGATTAGGCGGTATCTGGGTCTATAAAATCAGGGCCGAGAACAAAGAAACATATGGTTTTAAAAAAGATAATATCCTTGAAAGGAGCTCATTATTATTCGCAATAAGCACCATTGTCATAACTCTAATAATATATAAAACACCATTTTTTCAGACTGCATTTCTAATATATTTGTTTTTAGGTGCAGTACCCTTTATTCTAGGTGGTATGTTTCTAGCTGAGAGCTTTTATAGATTCTCAGAAAACAGCCTTTTAATATATTTTGCAGACCTAATGGGATCAGGAATTGGAAGCATATTGATTGTTAAGCTATTAGATAGCTTTAGTCCTATAACTTCGGTATTAGTTTTATCGTTGATAGGCTTTACAGCTTTTATATTGGTTTCATCTAAACAGCAAGTCCTTTTGAAAACTACAGGAATAATACTTTTACTAGCTTCAATTCTTTTTTCTGGTCAATCTATAGACAATGTTATCGCTGACTTTACCGCATATTCCGGTGGTGCCAAAACTCTGGGTGCATTGAAAAATTACAAGTCAGTATTTACTACCTGGAACTCCTTCGCTAGAACAGATGTTATAGAAACTGATATTCTAAGAGAAAAGCTCGTATTAGTTGACGGAAGTGCGGTTTCTAAAATGATGCCCTTTAATGGTGATCCTAAAAGCCTCAGCTATCTAAAACAGGAAATTGGTTATCTTGCATTTTCCCAAGGCATTAATACCAACGCCCTACTAATTGGCCCTGGCGGCGGTATGGATCTTTTATTAGCTCGATATGCAGGAATAAAAGATATTACTGCGGTTGAAATCAATAAAGGTACTATTGAAGCGGCCAGAAAGTATGCCGATTTTAACGGCAATATATATGACTTGCCGGGAACTAAGACCCTTGTCCAGGATGGAAGAAGCTTTATATCAACTGATACAAATAAATATGATGTCATATATTTATCCATGGTAATGACACAGGCCTCGGAAACTCTAGGTTATGCACTTTCGGAGAATTATATCTATACTCAGGAGGCCTTTAGTCAATATTTAAAGCATTTAAAGCCCAATGGAAAGCTGGCACTGGTCCTTCATGGACAAAATGACTTGCAAAAAGCAGTTATGACGACACTTAATACTCTAGAGGAGAATGGCTTATCTAGAGAAGATGCTATAAATTCAATAGCTTATATAAGCAGTAATAGTGAGGGTAGTGAACACCATGAAGGAGTGTATTACCCCATTCTCATAGTCAAAAATGCACCTTTCACTGAAGGTGAAGCAAGGGAGCTAAATGTTATGGCCGCTTTGGGTAAGCATAATATCCTTCATCTACCATTTATTCAAAGTGACAGTTCTTTACTGATAGAAAATATGAAGAATTGGGTTGTTACCGATGATTCACCCTTCTTTTATAATTCTGTTGGAAAAAATGTACCAATTACAATATGGGTTGTCTTTGCTGCAGTCCTTTTTATGGGCGGAAGGGCATTACTTCCTTACCGCACTAAGTTAACAGCACCAGGTAGTAAGCATTATTCCTACTATTTTATTTTATTAGGTCTAGGGTTTATGTTAATTGAGATACCACTTCTACAGAAGTTCGTACTATTCATCGGACACCCCACACTAACCTTTAGCATAATAATTGCCGCCTTATTAACTAGCGGAGGAATTGGCAGCTTACTAGCTTCTCGTTTTAAAAAATTATCCCCTATAATACCTGCTGGTTTCGCTGCAGCATATTCAATGATAATCTCAACTATACTACCCAGGATATTTACTTACTGGCAAGGTGATTCTCTAGAGATCAAAATACTTGTAACTGTTATTACCTTAGCTCCACTTGGGCTGGCTTTAGGAATACCCTTTCCTTATGGTTTGAAGCTACTCGAAAATAATAAACAAAAGGAGCTTATCCCCTTAATGTGGGGAATAAATGGTTGGACATCTGTTTTAGGTTCGATTCTAGCATTAATGATTGCAATGGTCTTTGGCTACAGCTGGGCTCTGTTATTAGGTAGCTTTATGTATCTATTGTTTATAATCAATTATTTAAATTTCACAAAAACTTCAAGCTTTAATAAAAATTAAGACAAATTTACTAGGTATACTCTATATAAAGAGATAGGAGGTTGGTATTATGGAATTTTTAAATAACTTAATCCCTTATTTAGTTATCGGTGGTCTGTTTTTCTTCATGATGAGAAAAGGAGGATGCTGTGGAGGTGGTCACAGTCATAACCAGGACCAAGATAAAGATAAAGAAAAAGGTGAAAGCGAAAAGAAAAGTTGTCATTAGGGCCATTTAGGCCCTTTTTTTGTATAAAAAAACAAGATAAAATATCCCTGCCAAAGGAAAAAAAAATTTTTGTTCACAGTTTAATCAAATTTTTTTTGTATACTTAATCTTGGGTGATATTTTATGAAAAAAGGTGATTTAATATTATTATTATTTTTACTTATTTTCTCAGGGCTATCTTGGTTTCTTGTAAATAACTTATGGCAAGAAACTGATTCAAAATAGGTAGTTATTGAGATTGACGGTGCTTACTATGGAACAGTTGATTTAAAACAAGAACAATTTTTTCAAATTGAATTTCCTGAAAACAAATACATTGAGCTTGCAATAAAAGATGAAGAAGTTTGGGTAAATGATGAAACTGTTATCTGTCCAAGAAAAATTTGTGTCCAAACAGGCAAAATAAGTGCGGTTGGACAAAGCATTGTTTGCCTGCCTAACAAAACTGTCATATATATTGCATCTAAGGGCACTAAGACTCCAACGGTTAAACCAAAAGTAGATGATGTAGTGTTTTAGAAGTTAAAAAAAGGGGATGATTCATATGAATCATCCCCTTTTATCCTTCATGAAAAATTATAGTTTAATTTTTAATATACTATTTAGAACTCAAGCCCCTTCTTAACATTAGAAGGAACCTGGGTGCATTACATACAACATAACCACTGTAAATACAATAAATATGCTCACATATAATATTTTCTTCACGTAAACCCTCCTACTCATTTCGACTACCAGCCTATTTTTTAGAATATCATTCTGTAACCATAACCCCAGACTGTAGATATATATGACTTTGCAGAGTTTTCCTCTATTTTTCTCCTTAACTTTTTAATATGAGTATCTATTGTTCTTGTATTACCTTTAAATTTCTCTTTCCATATTTCTCTTACCAATTCTTCCCGAGTGATAACTCGGTCTGAATTAAGTATTAAAAACTTTAGGATCTCAAATTCTTTTTCCGTAAGATCAACCTCTCTGTTGTCAATTAATACTTTTCTTAGCGATGGGTCAATAACCAGATTATCTAATAATATTTGTTCATTACACAAACTGTTCTTAGTTATATTTAATTGTACTTGTACTCTGCATATTACTTCCTCTATGCTGTAAGGTTTTTTTACAAAATCATTAACCAACTGATAGCCTAATAATTTTTGGCACTCTTCAATGTCATTCGAGATAATAATTATCGGGTTATCAGTCACTTTTCTAATATTTAGCGCAATAGTCCATTCATTTGAACAATCTTGATCAAGATCAATAATGATTAAGTCAAATACCTTCTTTTCCAGCATTTCCGATATCTGTTTTCTTTGTGGACATTCTACTACTTCATATTTTAGATCTGATAAGGATTTTAATAATAAATTCTCGCTTGTGCTATCATTGCTTACTAATAAAATTTTTTGACTTAACATAACCATCACCCCTTCCTTGCTAACAGCAGTATCTTAATTTTTCAATCAGCTCAATATTTCCATCAGAGGAAATATAAAATATTTTTACAAGTCCACTTTTCAGAAATACTTCATGATTACAATCTTGACAATAATAACTCTTGTTAGATAATCTACCAATTAAGTTACTGTCACACAGGGGACATTTATTGATTTTGCTTTTTGTTTTTGTCATAGTTGGTTAACCCCTTTAGCTTTTAGTATAGGATAATCGAAAAATTTGAATTAATTATGATATAAGTTTGTCTAATTTGTGAAAAAGCCGTGAAAAAATAAGGTTGCTATTCCAATTTGGAAAAGCAACCTTATTTTTATATGTATTTATATCCCTTATAATTAAATTAACTACAGATTTTACATCTATTCTTTCCTTGTCTTTTCGCAGACAATAATGCCTCATCACTTTTAATTAAAATTTCTTGTACATTCATGCCATCATCGGGGTAACTTGAAATACCCAGAGATACTGTTATCTGAGAGTAAGGGGAGTTATCTAAAGTTGATATATCCCTTCTTATTCTCTCCCCAATCATATGGGCACTTTTCTTACTGCAATCTTTAAGTAAAATTACAACTTCTTCGCCACCATATCTATATACACAATCTTGGGGACGCACTCTATTAGTAATTAGCTGTGATACCTTTGTTAATACTTGATCTCCTATGTTATGCCCATACTTGTTATTAAAATCTCTAAAATTATCAATATCTATGAACATTAACGAAAATTCATCAGCATCTAGTTGCTGTATATCTTCATCAAATCTTCTTCTATTGAGTAATCCTGTCAATTTATCTAACTGGGCTTGATCTTTTAGATCTTTATTAGTTACTTTTAATAAGGTATAACTAGCATAGAATTTCTTGGCCACAAGAAAGTTTATTAATCCAAAGAATATCCCCATTACAATACAATGAAGCAACAGATTGATTAAAAGATTCATAACCAAAAAATGAAAAATAAGACTATATATTACACCAATAACAACCATACTAAGCATTAGCTTTACTTGGTTAAAATTTTTCATAAACTGTACCTCTTTTTAAGCATTTTTTACGGTAATACTCCAGTAAATAAATAAAAATTCTTCTAAATTAGAAAAAATCTTCAAACTCAATTCATATTCTTGTTTCATTTTACCATATAATTCTGCATTAATGTGAAATAGTTCTCAAATAATATTATTTTTCATACTATGCTAAAAATTTTCTCACATTTTAAGCAGATTTTTACTTTAAAATAATTTTTAGAAAGGATCATGTGCTATGAATTTAGTGTAAAAATATGGGCAGGCATAAAACATCTAAAGGACCAACCGATGGTCCTTTAGATGTTATGCGCTTATATTAACCTTTTGGCCTTCTACATTACCACCTATATCTATATAACCTTCAATCCCTTCCCTTAAAGTCCAAGTTCTATACCCACAAACATTTAGAAGAGAGGAAATTTGAGCAGCTATTAGACCTTTTTTACTAATAATTATTATTTTCTTTCCAGATGGAATTTCTCTGATTTTTTTTGGTAGCTCGGAGTATGGTATATTGACAGACCCCGGTATTTTTTCCTGCTGATAATCTTCACGTTCCCTTACATCTAGTAAAAAATAGTCCTTTATATCTCCTGAAATCATTAGTGTTTCAAATTCCATTAAATCAATCCCATGCTTATCACTTGGTATATTTTCAAAAAACCTTTCTGTTATTTTCATCATATTAGTTTTCATCTGTGCACCCTCCTGACACTTTTTTTGTGTTAACTATATAATAAAATTAAAAAATTATAAAAGTGTTATCGAGATGTGTAAAAATTAATAAAAAGCTATGAATATTTTGTGATAGAATACTTACCTTTATTTATTTAGAATTATACATAAAAAAAGAAGGGTAGTATATATTACCCTTCTTGTAAAGAGGTATATCAATGTCTGAGGTAAAAACCTAAGATGTTGATATAATTATTGTAAATTATTAATGTGTATTTTTTATAATAAAAAAGTGAAAGTTCTGTGATAATTTAAGTATTAACTCATTATTATTCACAAAAACACCACCTTATTGCTATACCTTTTGCATTATCTGCTTCACAGTCCTTATTTGGAAACCCTTTCTAGGGCTAGGTTTAACGCTTCAACCTCTTTTTCCAAATTCACCTGCCTGGTTCTGATGGTAAATATGTAAATAATTAAGGTAATCCACAGGATTGAATAAGCTACAAAAAAATAATACATTAGACCAACCCAATGCCCCCATAATTGGTAAGACAAACCTTTTAATATCAAATTAGAAGCCTGAACCACAGCTAATATCAAGGGTACTAATAGTGGAAACAATACAATAAGCAGTAAAATCTCATTGTTATCATTAATTGTCAATACAGATAGAAATGTACCTAAAAAAACAAAACCTATTGTTCCCAGAAAGTTAACAAGTAAAAAAGCAAAAGCATTGGGTGGCCATTTTATTGAGAATAATATAAAAAATATTGGTATAACAATTGTTTGTACTATACTTATAAAAGCCAAATTACTTGCTGCTTTACTAATTAAGATTGTGCTGGATTCACCCACGGCTAAATTAATTCCCAAGTAACAATCATTTGTTCTTTCATTAATAAATGACCTATTTATTCCTAGTACACCAGTGAATAAAAAAACAATCCATATTAACCCTGAGAAGTTCTCAAACAGAATGTCTTTATTAATATTTAAAGTAAAATTCATTATTACGACTATCAACAAGGAGAAAAATAACATACTGCATAATATCTCTTTTCGCCTATACTCCGCTTTAAAGTCCTTACAAAGCATTATTTAAATATTTTTAGCAAACTGCACCCATACTACCTCCCAGCTGCCAGGGAGATATAAAGTTCCTTGGCTTTTATAGGGCAAATCTTGGCGTGATCATAATAAGTCTGCTTGCCTTTTTTTAAAATCAGAAGTTTGTCGCACAACTGAAGGAGATCGTCAAATAGATGGGTAACTACAACTATTCCTTTGCCCTCAATTTTTTGACTGCCTAAAAGGTTATAAAGTATTTTTACTGAAATTTGCTGTTAGGTACAACGACAATTTTCTTTAGAGAATATTCTAATTTAACCTCTCTCTTATGACTATTTTTCAAGTTATTTATACTAATCCTATTGCCTTCCAAATTTAATACTGAAATTGATTCTAATACGGGGTCATAGCTGTAGTCCTTACTTAAATATATTTCTTTAATAACTTTTAAGTCTTTAACATTTAATATCTTTAGAGTATTATCCATATCAATAATAAATATATATTTTTCATCTGCACTTTTTTCAATATCTGTAATTCGTTTATTACCTAAAGATATACTTTTATCTAGCATAAAGTTTTGAAAATTTATTATTTTAATATTATTATCTTCACTAACAAATAATTGATTGCCTATTACCTCTAGATTATTTGCCGATTGTATTAAATCCTTATATGATAGGATTGTTTCTCCGTTTTCTAAGTTTATTACTAATATGTTATCCCCTTTTTCATTGATAGCAAATAATAGCTTTTCTAATTCAAAGTACGCAATATCTTTAAAAGAAGGTAATGTTTTATTTGATTTTAAATTTATATTAAAGCCTTCACTTAAAGTAATATTATCTATTACGCCATTTTCTCTATCATAAGTCAGCCAGTTATTATTATTAATCTTCACAATGTCACTAATGGAAGCAGAATACTCTAATTTCTTTTCACCCTTAGTTGTTAACATCCACAAAGCACCTTTAATATCCTTTGCTATAATCCCAAATTGAGATGGAAATAATAATTCATTTAACTTTTCAAGAGACCACCAAATCTTTTCATTTTTATTGTCATCTAGACCTTTTATGTGTAAGGCAAGCTGCTTGCCTTTTTGAAGAGTCTCTCTATCTAACTGCCATACTATTTCTAATATTGGATGGTGTTCCGATTTACGAAGGTAATTATACTCTACAATTTCAAACTCTTCCCCATCTATATCAATATTAAGTATTTCCTTCCAGTTATTAGTTGTTAGATCTCCAGCATGGGTTGTGAAGGATAGTTCCATTTTTAAATTATTATCCTGATATTTTGTAGGTGATGCCTTAATTTGAATATTTCCTGTAGTAAGCGTCTTTAATAATTTGGGAACTAATATTTTTTCCCGTTCCTGCGAGCATCCAGTTATCAATAAAGCGAATAGTAAAAGTATAAGAACTTTTTTCAATACCGTCACCTCTAAATGATAATTAAAATAAAAGAGTAGCTTTGAAAGCTACTCTTTTGGTTACCAACCCATCATGCCGCCAAAGCCTCGTGGTGCAGCACCATTATTTCCATTACCATAATATTGACCCATCATACCGTTTTGACCGTGGCAGTAATTATACATTTCCTGATAAAACTCCTGGTTTGGTCCATTTGGTACCGGTACTTGGGGTGCAGGATTATTAGTTTCTGCAATAGCTGTTCCTGCTAGTGCTATAAGTAATACACCTCCAATTAAAATTATTGTTGCTTTTTTCATAATCAATAACCTCCTTTATTTTTGGTGTAGTTTTATAATAACAAGACATTTTGACCAATCTAGGGTGAAAATGTGAATATTTTATGAAGATTAAACTATTTCATACCCTCTGATCTTCAGAGTATTTAAGCGAAGGGCTTACATCTCGCTTTTTATATTCAGGGGTGCTAATTCACTCTCTTTTAGAAATTCAATGATTAATTTATCCAATTCGATACTCTTGTTGAATACCTCTTGATCTTGAAAATCCCCTTTGACCTGGTATAAATTATTAAGCTCTTGTCTTAAAACACTTATTCTATATTCTAAAACAAAACTCACTTAATCCACCACCCATTATTTGTTAATAACCTATATATCTAATTTAAGCTTAATTACACCGACTTATTGTTATTTATCCCAGCCTTTAATTTAGTCAATTCTTCCTCTATAGCTTTTTGAGTTTCAAGTTCATATAAATTACTATTTATATCATCTTTATTTACCAGTTGTATTTCATCTATTACCCCGATATTACTAAGCTCTTCTATTGCGCATACTTTCGCTTTAATATTTTTAATTTTACTTTCAGCTCTATCAACTATTTCATAAATACCCTTTGAATCCTCTCCAAAAGTTGTCATTACCTCTTTAACCTTTATTTGTGCCTTGGAAGCATCATATATGGCCTTTAATTCCTCTTTTTTAGCACGATAAAGTTCAATCTTATACTGAAGCTCCTTTTTACTTCGAGCAATTGACTCAATGCTCCTATTTAGGGAGTCAATTTGTATTTTAAGTCGTTGGGCCTGTTCTTCGTCTTTGCTCTTTTTAAATAAAGCTTCTTTTGCCAAGTCCCCTTGACCAAGTTCCAAGGCTTTCTTAGCTGAATCTTCATGTTTCTTAGAATTAGCTAAATTAAAATCTCTTTCCATTTCCAGTCTTTTTTTAGCAGTCCCAATTTCTAAAGCATTCATTGTGATTTCTCTTAAACTCTTTTCCATCTGTATGACACTGTAATCCAGCATTTCTTTTGGGTCTTCTAGGGAATCAAGCCTTTTTTCTAATTTTGCACTAAAAATATTTTTTACCCTATTCAATAACCCCACCATCAACACTCCTCAATTTACATAGAAATAATATTTATCATAGGTTATCTAAAAATTTTGAACAAACAATGATAAAATCGTGTATATTGTGTGTTTTTTGTTTTCAACACTAATATAATTGCACTGATATTAATAATTGACACTAAAAAAGCAAAGGGAATATCCTTTGCTTTTTCTGAAATAGATTCAACTTAATGTATTGCCTTATAATTTAGTTTTTCGAGTAGCTCTTTTTCTGCCCTTAATGGCAGCCTTCCTTAAACTCTTTACTATTTAATGCGGCATTAACTTGTTTTATTAGTTTAGCTTTATCTTTATTTAAAGTCCCTTGTAAAGCTATATAGTTTGAGGCATGGTTACTTCTAAAAATACAATTATTTACTTGCAAATTTTCTAGCATTAGTTTAGTTTCTTCTAAAATCTGCCGTGGACTTAGCAGTTTAAAGTTACCTGCAGCTATCTCTTTTTCTAGTACAGTTCCGCCATCTATATACAGGGTCAATAAACTTAAAAACCTAGGGGAAATACTATTTATTACTTTAGCACTTTCTACAGCATGGGTTTCCCATAAGCTTTGACCACCTAACCCAGATATAATCATACAGGATAGGTTTATACCACATTTCTTTACTTTTTGACCAGCCTCAACCATTTCGTCAGCACTTACACCTTTATTAACATTTCTAAGGATTTCTGTGCTTCCACTTTCTACTCCTAAATATAACATTTTTAATCCCGCATCCTTTAATGCTAATAATTGGTCTTCGCTTTTAGCTAAAATATCTCTTGGTCCTGCATAGCAAGTTACCCTTCGTAGCTTAGGAAATTGTTTATATAATTTTTCAATAATAGAGAGTAGTTTTTCTGTCTCCATTACTAGAACATTACCATCCGCTAAAAAAATCTTATCAGCTATAAGATGATTTTGTTTAGCCCGATTAATATGCTCCTTTATTTCTTCTGTGCTTTTTTCCCGATACTTCTTCGCCTTATACATAGTACAGAAAGTGCATTTATTATGGGAACAGCCTATTGTCAGCTGCAAAATTAAACTATTAGCTTCACTTGGAGGTCTATATAAAGGTATATCATAGAGATCTTGAGTCATAGTTACACCCCGAGTACATTATAGAATTATAGAAGATAACTTTAAGTTTAACCTTTTGGTGCGATTTATAGGACTTGAATTATCTCATCTTTATTTTCTTTCCTCCATAGGGATAAATTCATTTAAATATTCACCTACATAAATTGCTCGGGGTCTGAAAATACGGTTTTTCTTAAGATACTCAACTACATGGGCAGTCCAACCAGAAATACGGGATACAGCAAAAATAGGAGTGTAATATTCTGGCTCAATTCCTAAAGATTTATACACAATTCCAGAATAGAAATCAACATTAGGGAAAATCTTTTTCTCTTTACCCATATCTTCCATGACCTCTGCTTCTATACTTTTTGCAATATTATACATTTCCTGCATTTGAGGCTTGTCATTTGCCAGCAATTTTGCCAAAGGCTCTAAAATCCTTGCCCTCGGGTCATATGCCTTATAAACTCTATGACCAAATCCCATTACTTTGCCATTTTCCGCTCTGAGCTTTTTGTACCATGATTTAACATTATCTACTGACTTTATTTCTTCTAAAGTACTGATAACCTTTTGATTAGCTCCACCATGCAATGGGCCATTTAAAGCGGCAATACCAGCCCCTACTGAAAAATATATATCCGATAAAGTAGAAGCAACAACCATAGTAGCAAAAGTACTAGCGTTTATACCATGCTCGGCATGAAGAATAAGACAAATATCCAACACCCGCTCTTCCAAAGGTGTAGGTTTTTTTCCATTCATCATATATAATAAATTGGCGGCAAAACCTAAATCCGGATCAGGCTCTAATGGTAGATGGCCTGATCGTAATCTAACAATGGCACCCATAATACTAGATAGTCCTGCTATACATTGATAACAATTCTCTATCAACTCAGTAGATTCATTTTCATCACTTTCAAATTCATAGATAGCTTTTTCTTCTCCTACAGGCTTTTTCTCCATAGGAATGGAATCCTCATCAGCAGAAATTCCTGGATATAAAAGCTGCATGTGCTCCTCAATCTGATTACCTTTCTGCTGCCTCATTAGTTCACTACCTAGGCGTAAAGAAGCCATAGGGCTCATTCCTTCTATATTAAAGCTGTCAAGCTGTCTAATAGTTTGGGGAATATTTCGATAAAGGTTAAGCTTTTGCTTAAAAGATGCTAACTCATCTTTTGTAGGTAATTTTCCATGAAATAATAAATAAGACACTTCTTCAAAGGATGAATGGGCACATAGATCAAAAATATCATAACCTTGGTAAATTAACCATCCCTTTGAACCATTTACATAGCCAATTTTTGTATCACACACAATAGCTCCTTCAAGACCAGGACCAATAGTACAATTAATTGGCCAATTTAGGCTTTGAGTGAATTCTGGCATTGGTTCCCAACTGGTTTCTTGATGAGCTTTTTCCTTAGCCTCTAATATCAATTGTGTTATTTGCTTTACATTATTTTCTTTAAACATTTTTGTCATCTCCTTTTAAAATTTTCAGTTATCCAAGTTTTCTTAAATTTAATACATATATTTCCTTATAATTTAAGCTATTTCCTTTGGTAAAAAAAAATGTATCATGACTGATACATTTTTACTATTTCCAAATATTAAAATTCTAGTTATTGCTTCTACCAAAAATAAAAATTTTTATGTATGCCAACTTTAAACACTTATGGGAGTTGCCTCTTTTTTATTATATAAAACAATACAAATGCTTGTCAATATTAATTTTTATATAATATTGTATACTTAAATCAGTTAATATTCACCTTTCTCTCTGCTACATGCTCCTCAACTCCTCTAATGCTATTTCCTGATCCATCATAATATTACCACCCTTTGCCGAGTATCTACACCGCTCCCCGCCCATACCCCAACATACCTGTTAAGAAATACCATAACCTCATCATACACTTTAGAAATACATTTACCAAGTGCCATCCTGGGGGAATTGATAAACTTAGACTCTGATTATCAAGTAATCACCATTTTTCATTTGGACTATGTCTGCTTTCATTGCTTTAGCTAGATCTTGAGTCATGATTGCTGCCTCTTCTTGATTTTCCCCTAAAAGGGACAATGGTTTGCCACCTAATATACGTTTTGAATTCAAAGTAACTATAGCTAAGATTTCATAATTAGGTTTTATTGATCCTTCTCTAGCCAAAACTATTCCCTCCCTACTAGGTTAGTCTTCATTAATGCATGGCTTTTCTTAACACTTTCTAAGAGGGGTGTTTTCTTTACTGCTTCAATCATTCTATCTATGTCAGGGACTAAAGGAACGAGGGCAATTATTCCCTTTCCTTCTTCATAATCTTTGCGAGTAAAATGGTAACGCTTAACACCTACGGACCTAGTGGCCTCAAATAACATCGCTTGTCTTAATCCGTAATTATCAAGAGTAATTCTAAAGTGTTCCTCATTAGGATAAATAACTACAGCTAATCCTTCTTCCTTAAATAACTTACGGGCGTTTTCTGACCCTAATTGATTTGATACATAAATACCATCAACATATAATTCAGAACCTTTAACCTCAACCTTTCCAGCCTTAACCTGAGCAATATCACCAACTGTTTTCCCTTTAGACACCCTTTTCAAAATAAGAAAACTTATCAGACCAATGATAATTCCACTAACAACATTTATCCAGATCCTATTATTCACTAATTGTATAGTTAAAGCTGTTATAAATGATACGGTTAAAGCAATGTAATTACGAGCTTCAAAGGTTTTTGCTATCCCATCAATATATGCTGCTCCTCTATATGCAAATTCCGTTTGTTCTAAACCTTCAAGACTGTTAGCTTCCATTTTTCTGACGTCTCTAAATTGTTGTATAGCTAGAGCTAAAAATGTAACAGCGACGAAATTTTTAGTCATAAGTGCCGGAATGGCTACTGCCCCTAATGCAGCTGCAATAAAACCAGTTAATAAATGAATTAGATAACCATTAGGGAAAGTTGGATATTGTCTGTAGTCCTCTTTCAGGTTTAAAAAACGGGCTAATGTCCCCATTAGTATTGCTGTAATAATTAAAACAATATATTCTGTTGAGATTAATTCTTCCTTCATTTTAATCCCCCTATAAATGTTATCCAAGTTATTTTCCCTTTAGGCCTTGAATTGTATTCAGCAACTGTTAGTTTAAGGCTTTATCTATTCATCTAAAGCCACATGTCGAGAAAGACCTCCGGGATTATCCTCCGAAGGTCTTTTGCATAAAGCCGTATGGTGCGAGAAACTCGACTTGATCCCGTACGCCAATAAGGGAAGCCAAGAAAATACTTCAGTTGTTATTTTTGTTTTTGTATAGAAACTCTTTCGTCCGCTGATAAAAGTCTTTTTCATGTTATAAGTTATTTGTCTCTTCTTTTGTCCAAAAAACAATACAATCTATTAAAGAAGGGTTTACCATAATTTTGCTTACTTGTTGATAATTCATTGGATTACGCACTAAAACATATCCTTCTTTTAAACGGTTGAAAAACCAGTCTGGATAAAAAGCAGGAATATCAGTTCTGCGGCTTACACTTAAAATCAGACTAATCCCTCCATTATTAAGAACGTCCACACACCATCTGCCGTGCTTCTCTCACATTGCTTCTCTTGTTATTTTTCGAAAAAAACCCGCAACAAGCAGTTAATTTAAATTTGCTACCTTTGGCATTTCATCCCAGGTTCGACCTAATAGTAACCTTCCACTCTTCTTTTTATTTGTTCCTCCCCATTGTTTAAAGTAAAATAATACTCCTTGCGAATCACATTGTTCTTTAATAGATAAGACCCAGTCCGTTTTAATTTCCCTAGCATTAGGACCGCTTTCTCCACCTACAATAGCCCAATCAATTTCGCTTAAGTCTAGATTCCTTACCTCACCAAGAAGAGGCTCAAAAGATATAAACCTGACTTTTGATCGTACTTTTCTTAAAAAATTTATTCTATTAGTATAATTCTCGTTCTCAACAGTTACACCTTGCCAAATATTCGGTGTCCAATTTAGATAGGGTGCTAATTCCGCTAAACGATCAGCTCGTTTAGTTAATATTTGGAAGGTATGTAATGTGGCTTTATTCATAACATCAAAGACACTCTCAATAAAGCGAAACGGAACTTCATCATGAAAAAGGTCAGACATAGAGTTTACAAAAATAATAGATGGTTTTTTCCACTTAAGGGGATCTTCAATACAATATGAGTGAAGGGTAACATTAAAACCATTTGCATATTTTGCATTACCCATGAGTTTCAATCGTTTTCCCATAGTAAAAGCATAACAATTTTTACAACCTTCTGATACCTTCGTACAACCAGTTACAGGGTTCCAAGTACTTTCTGTCCATTCAATTTTTGAATTCAATGCCATTAACCATACACTCCTTTACTTTAATGTGATTCATTTTTGCTTTCTATGTATGGGTCAAAATATGATCCGCTATTTTTAAAGAAATCTTAATTGCTTTAGGGCTGGGATTACTTACTGCAAAACACAATATAAACATAGGTGAGTTATTAACTGGGTTTCTGAGAAGTTTTGATTTATCTGAAACTCCTGGGAAAATTGTTTTTAATCGTTTGATTACATACTTTTCAATTTCAGTTACATGTACTCTCTCCCTATCCTGTTCACCAAAAAGCGATAATTGAGGCGATTCATAATATATTTCCTCTTCCCAATCAATTGTTCCTAATAAGTCATTTATTATTGCTCTATGGGATTCTTCTATGTTTCCATCTCTTCTCATAAGTCTGTTCATAGCTGATAAAGGAAATAAATACCACACATCAAATGCCTCTGTTTTAGCTATTGATTCCAATGAATCCCATTTTAGTTCCATAGCATAAGGGTCTAAAAATATAACTCCCCGCCAATAATTCTTATACCATTGAAAAGAGTTTATTTTCTGTAATAATTCATTACAGTCGCCAATAATTATTTCATAATTTATATTCTTATTTTTACTCTTAACTATAATATTTTGATCTAATCGATGAGCATAATCCTCGCTTTTTTCTATAAAAAAGTACTTATCAAAAGGATAATCAATAGCTTTTAGTGCTGAACCAGGAATTGGCCCAATGTCTTTAATGTCAATATTACCACTTCCCGCAAAGGCATCAAAATAGCATAATCTAAATGGCTTTCTTTGCATTGCAGTAACATAAAAATTTAGATACTTATCCAGAACATTAAGTTTTAGCAAGGTCCATGGTCCGCCAAAGGATTGCATCCGCCCACCCCCATTCCCAAACATATGTTCTTTTTTATTTTACATTAAATACCTATAATTTACAATATTTTTCTGCATTTTTTTAAATAGTAGTAAGGTTTTTTATTCCTTTTAAATTTTTTTAAAGGTCAATTTATTAATAACAATCATGGATAATTAAAAGAACCTTATTTCATATGGTCATAAAGGTGTCTATCTACTTTCATAGCATTAACACCAAGTTTTCCTTTAAGATATACGGATACTTCTTCATAAACAACCCTATTGGCAAATTCATCTAAATATTTCCAAATTCCCTTTTAAATTGATTCGCCACTGTTTTTCCTAAAACCTTCGGGAATTTTGTCGAAATAAATTATATTGAGCTGTCTATTGATCTAAAAGGATGCTAAACATGAAAAAATGATTAGACTATGGCTAGTTCTTTCCTCCATAAATATCCATCTCCTAGAAATTATTCAGCTGACAGCTATTATACTGCTTATAAAACTAATTACTGCATAAGCAATGATATAAACAATAATTAATATACTCAATAAAAAACCTTACTGCTTTTTTCTATCTATACTCCACGGATGAAAGGTAGGATTATAAGGGGACGGGGATATTGACACAAAACACCCCCATGGTATAATTTGCCAAAGGGGTGTATTAGTGGCTAGAGTGGCAAGGATAGTCGCATAATCAACTTTTACAATACCATGTTTCTCGGCAAAGGTTCATTTTCTCTTCTTATGTCCAACCTGCTCTAAAATGTGTCATTTTTGCTTTATAAAAAATTCTATATTTTCTCTTGCAAACTCTTCAAATGTTCTCGGTTTTTTTCCTGTTAGTTTATAAAACTCGTCTGTCACTTCTTTTGCAGTACCCATTCTTGTCATAAAATAAAGAGCTACAGTCACATTTACAAATCCCTTATTTAGTCTACGTTCTTTTATATAATAGCTTCGATATTTCAGATATCCCGGCTTACTATATGTAATTTTTCTTCCTGTAACCTTGCTTAATATTTCTGCTATCTGGTAATAATCTAGAGCTTCAGGCCCTGTAATAGTGTGAGCAGTATTTTTATATATCTCAAACTCATGCAGTAATGTAGCGATGGAAAGTCCGATATCTGCAGCATCTATGAAGCTTGTCTTGCTTTTTCCTGCTGGTATAAAAATCTTATCCTGTTCTTTAATTTCTATTGAATGTATACCAGATAGATTCTGCATAAAGAATCCTGGACGTATATGTGCATAAGGAATTCCAACTTTTTCAATGTATTTTTCTATTTTATAATGAGGAGGTATTGTGTTATTTTCAACACCCATTAATGATAAAAAGGAGACTAGCTTAATATCGAAAAGTTTCAAAGCATCAATAAAAGGATATAAATCCTGTGGTTTACCAATATGAGGTGGTCTCATTAGAAATACTCTATCTACGTCATTCAAAGCATCCTCAAATGTCATTTCCTCGGTAAAATCAAATTTAACTACATTAACTTTGTCACCAAACATGTTTTCAAGCTTTTTAGTATCTGTCCCTGCGGTTACTACTTTTTCACCCATTCTTAATAATTCTTTTACTACAAAGCTTCCCACATTGCCAGAAGCACCTGTTACTAATACCTTCATTATTATTTCTCCTTACTTAATATGTTATTTGCCTTTTGAATTAATTCAATTCATTTTCATACCCCTTTTCCAAAGCTGCAATGGGGAAAAGTACATGGTTTACACTCTAAACAGAGTCCTCCATGACCTAATTCTATAAAATCAGCTTTGCTGATTATTTCTCCTGTTAATACCCGGGGTAATATTAAATCAAATATTGTGGTTTTTTCATACATAACACACCCCGGCAGACCCATAATAGGAATATCATTTAAGTATCCCATTAAGAACATTGCTCCTGGTAATACCGGTGCTCCATAGGTCACAATATTTGTCCCTAATTCCTTAATCGCAGACGGAGTAACATCATCAGGGTCCACTGACATACCACCAGTGGTAAGGATAACTTCTGCACCTTGTTCTATAAGCTTTTCAATGGATTTTTTAATAAGCTCTTTTGAGTCGGGAACCATGACTTGGGTAATTATCTCACTGCCATATGGCTGTAGCTTCTTTCTTAAAACAGGTCCAAAGGCATCTTGTATCCTTCCATAAAATACTTCATTTCCTGTTGTGACTACCCCAACTTTATATGGCTTATACGCTGTGATCTCAACCAAACTCTCTTTGGAACAGAGATTCTCAATATGTTTTATTGGTTTTTCATCAATTACTAATGGTATTATTCTGGTGCCTGCTACTTTTTCTCCCTCTTTTATAGATCTGTTATTATGGGAGGTTGCAAACATAATATCATCTATTCCGTTAATTTCCTTTTTTAAAAGCCCTGCCCTTAAATTCATTAGGTACTATTTTTGTAATATCATGACATAATACCATTCCCACAGCATCTTCTACTCTTATCTTTTCCATAGTTCTATGCTCCCTTCATGGTACTCTTTACCTTTATTAAAATCTTCGGGCGTGTTTATATTAAAGAAAATATTATCAGTAACCTTCATTTTCTTTATCATTTGGAACTAAGAGAATTTCTTTAAAGCCGCACTCTTTGGTTTTTTTAATTATAATCTCAGGCATTGTGCCGTTACTAAATTGTAGAAAAGCTTTATCTTTACCCATACGACTGCTTTTTCCACCGGCAAGAACAATTAATCCCAGCTCCATTTTGGTCCCTCTTTCCAACAAAAAATCCTTATCTCAGAAATAGAGATAAGGATAGACTAAGCCTATCACTTATTCTCCTTTCCAAGAAAGGGGAGGTATAACCGTTTCCAGCTATACCCCGTGAGTAAAATTGTTTTTTACTCAGGGCTGTATTCCATAGAATAATCCTTAGGAAATACAGCCTCGGAGAATATATGAGGGAGGTGTATGTTCTTTTGCTTTAATTATGCTTTTTCTTTTTCATCTACTGAATCTAAGATTTCCTTTTGGGTTGAACTTACAGCACCTTTAAATTCCTTTATACTTTTACCCATTGCTTTTCCTACTTCCGGTAATTTGCCTGGACCAAAAATTATTAAGGCAAGGGCCAAAATCAATAACAATTCAGGTAAGCCAATATTAGGTAATATTCCAAACAAATAATCTCCCCCTTAATAAAGTTTTATTAATATTTCTTCTATCATAATTTAATAATAAATATTAGTATTAATCAATTAGGACAATCCTCTATTTCAACTCAAATAAATATAGGGAAAACCCTTACTAACTTCAAATTGAGGCTTTATACACTCTCACACAAACTTCCTTGTGTAAGGCTTGACCACTAATAGGCTCAGCTTGCAGAAAATTAAACTGACTAGCATTAGTTCCTTTACCTTGAGCCACCTTTCCAAATCCCCAGTGTCCATACCCCCATTGCCAACCAACTACCTGGGGATGAATACCATCTATTACCTTAACTATAGCCTTATCTTTACTGTAGGGAGATTCCACCCAAACGCTATCGCCGTCATTAATACCTAAATCCTGGGCTGTTGTAATATTCATATATAAAGGATTGTAATTTTTTATATCCATTAAATAAGGATTATTAAAGGTTCTACTATGGGTATGGTTAGCTTGTTTCCAGGATATTAAATATAGTGGATATTCCTCATCAGGCTGCCATTTTTTTTCTCTATAAACAGGAAGCCCTCCGGCATCCTGACCATAAATATCATAAATTTTTTTCCCATTATAGCTATTAAGAGTAAACTGAAAACGAGCTGTGGGGGTATTAAGCCCTTCTTTATATTTCTGAAACACTGTTCCTTTAGGGTCTTGCCAAACCGCCCCGGGCATTTTTTTAAGCTGTTCTAGTCCAAAACCAAGAGAATAATATAGATTAAAATCAAGATATTCTTCATAGGTTAGATTGGCAAAAGGCTCCATTTCTTCAGCATCTTTAAGCCTTAATCTACGACCTAATTGTATAAAAATATCGTACTCCGGGTACTGCCCAAAGGTAGGTTCTACTACAGGCTGCCTCAAAGCCACCATAGGCCAGGTTATCCCCCTGCTTACCAATCCATATCTCTCTAAATAAGTAGTTCCTGGTAATACTATATCTGCCAACAAAGCAGTTTCACTTAAATAATTATCTATTACTACAAAAAAGTCCAGCTTTTTTATGGCTTCAATTACCTGCTCCGTTCCCGGTACTGAGAACACCAAGTTAGTCATTGTAGCAATACCAACCTCTAAGGGATAAGGACCATTTCCTTCTCTTAATTTTTCCATAGTTTCTACATAAACCCCGGAACTATGGCCTAAAGGATAATTATCCAAACCATCAAAGCGACTCTTTGATATTTTCTTGAGTTTAAGAGGACCCTTATTAAGGATGGATTTTCTCGGCAGTAACAGTCCTCCTGGTTTATCAATAGTCCCTAGTAATAGGTTGAGCATAAAAATAGCCCGCATATTATCAACTGCATTTGAGTGATGACCAGGCCCTGCCCAAGTATCGACAATTGCCGCATGGGCATCAGCTAATTCTCTAGCCAATTGATTAATTGTTTCGATAGGCACACCAGTTATTAGCGCAGCCCATTCCGGTGTCTTATCTTTTACATATTGGGCATATTCATTAAAGCCCGCAGTCCAATTATCCACAAATTCCTTATTATATAATCCTTCTCTAATAAGGATATGTCCAATAGCAAGTGCTAATGCTCCATCGGCGCCTGGCTTAATGGCTATCCATTGGTGAGCTTTACTTGCTGTTTCATTACACCAAGGATCAATAACAACAAGCTTTGCCCCATTTTTTATCCCTTTAGTTATTATTTTAGGCAAATGGGACCATTTTGTTGCACCTAGAGGATTCCAACCAAAAATCAACATATAGTTTGTATTAGCATAATCACCTAAGGGTTCTGCTTCCCCTGTTATGCTTAAAGCTGCCGCTTTTCTAGAGGCACTGCAGAGATTTGTATGGAAACTGACATTAGGTGTGCCAAACAAATTGCCAAAATCCTGCTGTATATCTTTAGCAATAGTACTTTCAGAAAAAGTAATCAACCTCTCAGGTGTACTCTGGTCTTGTAGTTTTTTAAGCCGCTGGGTAATTAATTCAAAGGCTTTCTCCCAGGAAATTTCCTGCCATTTAGGGTCTACTCCTTTTCCTTTTTGCTTGTTAGTCCTCAGCAAGGGCTTTTTTACTCTGTCGGGGTCATATAAGGACATAAGGCCTGCATTACCTTTAGGACACACAGCACTACCTTTTGAGGCTTCTTTTTCATAATCTTGAGATATATTACATACTCCCAATGGATTATAAGCATTAGGTTCTATTTTATAGGCAACGCCATCGACAACTTGTACTTTTATTCCTGTTCCCCCACCACACATATGGCAACAGGTGTAGACCCATGTTCCTTGAGGACTCAATAGGGGTTGGTCCTCATTGGCTCTGACTTTTTCACCTTTTAAAAAATTAATGGTCAAGCCTCCACCTATTAACGAGGAGGTCTTTAAAAAATTTCTTCTACTTACTTTTCTTTTATAGATGTTGTCCATTAAAGAACACCCCATTCAATTTTTTAATAGGTTTATCCTTAAGAAGCATCAGAAAATATCGGTAAAAGGTATAAACCGTAAAGAAAAATAAGCGTGCTAAACAATAGAATACCAAAGCTAAAAATCCATTCAATTGTACTAGGTATATATACATTAGTTACCCTAGCACTTTCATAAGCTTCTACTAATCCATTTAAAACAGGTATAGTTAGTTGTGGAATTACTAAATTCATGCGGGTCACAAAAACCCCTATCAAAGAAGATAAAGCCCCAACCATATAAGCTAGGGTATATTTATTAAAGTCAAGAAAGAATATTAATAATGGTATAAAAATTCCCACTCCTATCTGCCCTAGCCAAAATAATTTTGAAAAAGAACCGGTTGTTAGAATCTGAAGTATGGATGTCTGCCCAGGCAAATCACTGTAAATGCCGACTATAAACTGAGATAAAAAAAGTACTAAATCAAATAATATTAGGATTAACAATACATTATATAGGCTTTTGATTAAATTCTTTTTCCCTCTCTTGAAAAGAGTTAATAAAAAAATTTGCAGGGCTACCCCTGAAACTGAAGCAGAAACTAAAAAAACGATGGGAAATAACCCTGTATTCCAAAAACTGCGGGCTTTAATTACGGCGAATATTGCACCTGTACCGCCATGGACTGCGATAGCTAAAGGAATACCAATATAGCCAATGTTTTTAATTATTGTACTATCCCTTTCCCAATTAAAAGATGACAGTTCCCTGTTTTGTAAAAGGATCTTAGTAAAAAAGCTTTCCTTCCTACTCTTATATAAATGGTTAAGAATATCTTTTCTTAATAAAAACCATAGTTGAATAATGATGATTAATAAATATACTACATATAAATGCAGCTCCCAGGATAGGATAGAAGTAGTGTTTCTGTTGATAAAAACAGTCCAAAACCGCCCCATATGACCAATATCTATGAGAATAAATAAAAAACCTGTTATTAAACAAATAAGTGCAGAATAAAGGGCTAACGGACCAAGGCTTTTAAATTTCTTAAAATCTAATACATATCCTAGGGAAAAAATCAAATAACACCCCATGCTTAAGCCGATAAAAAAAATATAAAAAGATACCCAAAGTCCCCAGCCAATAATATTATTTAGGTTGGTGATTATTAGTCCTTGGGTAGTTCTAAAATATAATATCAAAAATCCTATCACAGTAAATAAAATTAGGAGAAAAGACCATAAATAATAAACAGGCCTATTAGTCAAAATAATACCCCCTTAAAACTTGCCGACATAGAGGACACTGGGAAAAGTCCCTAATTCATCTTTTAGACGCCAAAAGTTCTCATTAGCTATATTTGTAGTAATTGCATTGCCAACTTGATTTATATCAGCAAAAGTCCTAGCCTGTGCCATACAGCTCTGAACACAGGCAGGTTCAAGGCCTTTTTTAATTCTGTGTAAACAAAAATGACATTTACGTACATTATTTATAGGAGATTTGCCTTTTTCCCTAACCCACTCATTTCCATACTCATAACTCCGGGCTTTTTCAAAGCTATTAGGAGGAGTATAATAATTTTCACCAAAATCATAAGCTCTAGCACCATATGGACAAGCAGTTAAACAGTAACGGCAGCCTATGCATTTGTTGTAATCAATATCTACAATACCATCTTTTCTTTTTTTGGTTGCACCTACCGGACATACTTTTACACAAGGAGGCTTTTCACAATGCATGCAGGGTCTGGGCAGATAACGCTCTTTACACTGGGGATAAGTTCCCTCTCTCTTTTTGAGTACAATATTATATTGCACACCCGGGGGAGTATGATTTTCTTGTTTACAGGCAATGGTACAGGAATTACATCCAATACACAAATCCAGATTAATAAGCATAGCATACTGCTGCTTTTTGGAAGATGGATATTTAGTCCATTTATCACTTTCATTAAGGGACACCCGCAATAACTCCCCGAATGCCATTCCCATTCCAGTTAGACCTAATCCTAAAATAGCTTTTCTTCTATCTATTTTATCCTGATTCACATTAACCCCCCAAAAAACACTAATTTTTGTTTAAGGAAGCCTATTCCTCATTTAGCAGATTATTTTCTATAGCATATCTAATAAGCTCGGCTAGTCTTTTGAGTCCTAACTTTTCCTTAATCCTGTGCTTATGACTTTCTACCGTTTTAATAGAAATATTTAAATTATCAGCTATCTCCTTATCAGTAAAACCTTGAGCCACTAATTTTAAAACTTCATTTTCCCTTTGGGAAAGCTTTTTACCACTGGCCGCCTGTCCTTTCTGTTCAGAATGACTACTTCTTTCTTCAAAAACGGCTCTTATAAATGCTTTAGTATTTACGCCATCTAAGAAAACTTCTCCGCGGCTTATAGACCTTATGGCCTGCAGCAACTGGTCCTCGGGAGCTTTTTTGAGAATGTATCCATTAGCATTATTTCGCATTGCCTCTATAAGGATCTCTTCGTCCTCATGCATTGTTAGAATTAACACCTTTAATTGAGGAAGTATTTTTTTTACCTCAGTCAATGTTTCCAGCCCATCCATCTTTGGCATTTGTAAATCTAATAAAAGAATATCAGGATTATTGTCTCTACAAATGTTAATAGCTTCTTGGCCGTTTTCAGCCTCACCTATTACACAAATATCCTGTTCATTTTCTAGTAATAGTTTTAAACCCTTTCGCACAACATTGTGGTCATCAGCAATTACAATTTTGATTTTATTCATTTATTGAGGTCACCCTTTCTAATGGCAATCTTAATAGAATAGTTACTCCCTCTTCCTGTGCCGTGTCAATAATAAAAGTTCCACCAATTAATGCAGCCCTTTCCTTCATGCCAAAGATCCCTAATTTGTTCGGATTTTCACTGTGTTCGTTAATTAAAGCCGGGTCAAATCCTAAACCATCATCCTCAATAACAATTAATAAGTTCCCTTGCTGCTTTTGAAAACTTAAATTTATCTCTCTAGCCTTCGCATATTTAGCAGTGTTAGTAAGGGCCTCTTGAATAATACGAAATATTGTTGTAGCAGCTTCCGGCATTATTTGAATGGAGTCTAGTATTTTTAGGTCTGCATTTACATTTATTCCATAACGTGCTTGATATTCTTTTAAATATCTTTTAACAGCTCCAGTAAAGCCAAGCTCATCCAGTAATTTTGGTCTTAACTCCACAATTATTTCATGTATTGAAGACAAGGTATTACTCACCTGCTGGTGAATTTCCTTAAGAGATTTTTTCAAATTAGGTTCTTCCGAAGAATTCTCTAAGGATTTTAAAGTAAATTTCAACCCTGTTAGTGATTGGCCAGCTTCATCGTGCAGCTCCATAGCTATGCGTTTCCTTTCCTCTTCCTGTATAGAAACAACCTTTTCCAACAAAAGCCTTCTCATTTTTTCAACTTCTTCAATTTCCTGATGGGATTTTTCTAACTTTTCAGCCATTTTATTAAATGATTTGACCAGTACTCCTACCTCACCACTAGCTATTGAACTGGCTTCTACCCTATAGGAGAAATTCCCGGCGGCAACTGCCTGAGTTGCCTGCACTAAATTTATAATAGGGTCAGTTATAACCTTTTGAAGACTATATGCAATAAGGGTAGAAAAAACAGCAACCATTATTAAACTTATCAACACATTACTACTTATACTTTTAACTAGGGAATGCAAGCCGGTAGTAATTAATCCAACCCTTACGATACCTGCCTGTCCACCAGCAATAGGGGTTGCTATATCCCACACTAAACCTTCCTCAGTTTTTAATAGCTGTACACGGGAATCTTGGCCATTTACCCAGTTGGCATCTAGTAAACCTACTGGTAAACCTTTAGTAAAAGAATGGGTCAAAACTTTGTTATCTTGGTTAATAAAAAAAATATATCTAACACTATTATTATTGATGGTAGTATCATGAATAGTACTTTTTAGCTCGAAAATATTTTCTGTTAACACATAGTCTACACTTCTACTTGCTATGTCCCTAGAGATAGCTATCCCTTGTTGCTCTAATTGCCTATGGAATGATACCTGCAGTATTGATTGAGTATAATAGGTTATCCAAACTGAAAATATCAAGGCCATAAATAAATGTATACCCATTAATTTAGTCCTTAAGCTTGCCGAACCCAACAATTGAAAATTAAATATTTTAGATAAGCCACCCTTAATCATAATTAAAAACCTTTTCATTCATACTTTGTATTGGTTCAAATAAACTTTCTTCGACAATTACAAACCTGTCTATATTCATATTAGACATCACCTTTTTCTCCTCACTTTCGGTGCCCAGGTTAGTGAAAACCTGTTTTAAATTGTCCTTAGTTTCTTGAGCCAAGTCATTTCGAACAATGATAGGTGCATTGGGAAGCTTATTAGAACTATTAATTATTTTAAAATAACCTTTATTTATTATTTCTCTTTTAATTAATAAATCTAATATATTACCATCAATGGAAACAGCATCTACTGTTTTAGAAAGCAGTGCTGATATAGCTTTATCATAACAAAAGCTATAAAAATAGTTAGAAAAAAAGGTCTCCGGAGTTTCTCCTAAATCTTTAATCAAAGCCATGGGATATACGGTTCCCTCAATACTCCACGGGTCTGTAAAAGCAATTTTCTTTCCCTTTAAATGGCTAAAATCTGTAATACTGTCATCCTTATTGATTAAAATGTGGGACTGATGCATTTGTTCACCATTTATTACTGGGATGACTAAAAGTTGCCCTGCATTCTCCTCTCTAGCCCGGAGATAGCCCCCTGAGTCTATAAAAGCAATATCAACCTTGCCATCCTTCATCAAGCTTATAATTTCGGCGGAACTCTTTTTTTGCACTAAATCAATTTCTTCTTCCATCCTATCTTCTAGTAAAGTAATAAATTCCTCATATATATTTAAACTTTTTAGGGGAGAAAGACCAACATTTATCGCAATAGTAATTTTATCTTCTATACTTTCTTGGGTATAGGTTGTATCAGTTTGATCTGATAGTTTTATTTCCTTATATTCCCGCTCTTGACTGTTACACCCCGAAAAAATAAATACTATTAAGAATATTAGAATGATATAAACAGATTTTTTTCTAAAGTATTTTCCCATGACTTCCCCCATAAAGAATATTTATATTTATTATACAGTATAAAGCTAACAATTTTTATTCCTTATACATGAAATATTGGCACAATTTATCAGAAACACACAGCTTACGCCGAGCCTTTGAGCCGATGTTGCTCTTATACTTATTACCTTGTAAAAGTTATACTTGATAAGTACTAATAAGGGTGCCTAATGACACCCTTATTAATGGCAAACCTTAATAATATATGGTCTAATTAAATTGCTATGTTTAACTTTTTTAACCATTCTTAAAGAGGTATAATGGTTACCTCTGTATCGTAAAAGGAAGCACTGCCGCCGATAGGCTCACTTAATGTTGTCCCCCGAAGATTATCATCTAATCTAAATAATGGATTAGGATGGACCCCAGCACCCCTTTTAGCTTCACCTTTGATTATGGCACCATCTACAACAATATCATTAGAACCATAGCCCCAGTGACCAAAGTGGGTAGATATTCCTACAACCCCTGGCCTTATGCCTTCAACTACCTTGGCTTTACCTATAACAGGTCTTGATTTTCCTAAATCAAGTAAATGTATGCCTTCTGGGTTACTAGCTGATTGGATTTGGACCATGTCTCCGTTTTTAATTCCTAACTTCTGGGCATCTATACTGTTCATCAACACTCCATTTTCCGGCATAATACTCACTTGGGACCAGTAGTTACTAATAGTTCTCGATTGAGTACCCCATACCTCTTTAAAAGTAATTAGCTTAAATTCCCGTTTATCATTTACCTCCTTACCCATAGAGTCTAGAACTGTTTGGTATATAGGATATCCATAGAAATACTTTCCACTGACTGCATGTCTAGTAGTTGCAACTTCTTCAAGATACAATCTACTCATACCACCTAGGCGCTTTTTAATAGTCTCTCCATCATACGTTTCCTCGTGAGACTCAAATCTACCTCCTCTATTCAAAGCATATACTACCTTTTTCCATTCCTCAGGTTTAAGAGCCTTTTTCCATTTCTCTTCATCAAATATTGCTGGTGTTAAATGGCGGCGACTTTCCCTGAAAAGCTTCATTTCATCATCTTGGACATCCTCAGGCATATTTAAGCCTTTATCAAAGGTGACATTAGCCACATTCTTTAAATAATAATCTTCCATCCGGACTAAATCCATGCCTTGACCAAAAGCGTCCTTACCAAAACCAGATGAATTTAGCTTTTCAGCTATAGCCATCATTAAAGCCTCCAAAGATGCCGGCATCTTCTCTCCAAATACCTCAACAGTCTCTGTTAACGGCTCAATTACCGGTTGTCTAATCTGGCTATTTTTAACCCGATCATGGTGGCCAGCACCTGGAGTAGCCCATCTTTCCAAATAAGTGATATCTGGGAAAATATAATCAGAATATTGACTGGTGTCCCCCACAATAATATCACAGGAAATTAATAATGGTACTTTTTTGGGATCTAATAATGTTTTAAGCTGAGCTTGCCCACCTGGTATTGAATACATTGGTGTATGGGAGGATATTAGGGCCGCTTTTATTCCATAGGGATATTCATCATTAGCAGATGCCCATGTTTCTTGTGCTACATTGCCACTGAAAGGATACCACGGTCTTTTAGCTGGATATCCCTCAAACAATGTTGACTCTTCATAGTTCCAACCTTCTCTAGTAATTGGAATACCAAAATTATTAACTTTATTTGGATGTAATTTTTTAAAATCATACGGCTGTCCTGCATTAGCCCCCATATAATTCCAACCGCCACCTGGTTTAGAAGTACCACCCTTCCAATCAGGATTTCCAACTAAAAAGTTTAATATTATTAAAGCATGGGCATTATACCAGCCATTAGTATGCTTAATAGGGCCTCGGTAAAATTCAACACCAGCTTTTCTGCCATAGGATGTAAATTCCTTAGTAACTTCTATAATATCTTTTACTTCAATACCTGTAACTTCAGACCATTGCTCTAACGTCTTAGAAAAAGCCTCTTCTTTAATTATTTGTAGCGGACTTTTTACCTTTATACCTTCGATTTCTGTATCTGCAAATAGTTCTCCCTCAATGGCATCAACCTTGTCTTCCGGTGTTACCGCTACTGGCTGACCATTTTGCATAACTACAAATTGCTCCTCAGTACCTATGCCAATTTCACTTGCCCGTAGATGCTTTTCAGCTCTATCTCCATCAACAATTTTAACTAAATAGGTTGCATTAGAATATCCTAGCTCTCCATCAGCATTTGCAGCAGCTTTAGTAGCATTTGCTAGATATTTTTTGTCATATCGATCATTTTCCAACATCCATCTAATCATAGCTAAGGCAAAAGCACCGTCTGTTCCTGGCTTAACAGGAAGCCATTTCCAGGCCTTAGAAGCAACCTTGGTCATTCTGGGGTCAACTACCGCTATTTTCAGTCTACCGGAATTTATTCCTTCAGTTATAGGCTCACTTTGCTGGACAGGACCATAAGCAGCCTCAAAAATAATGGTACCAAAAACTAATAAAAATTCGTTATTCCAATGATCAGGACGGGGGCTCTTATGACCTCCACCACCCCATTTTCCACTAGTATAACCCATTGTTGAAAAAGTCCAGGACTTGTTACTTGTCTGTCCACATAAAGTAGTCTTTTCAATCCAGTTTACACTACCCATAGAATCTTTAACCCAACGCTGAGTAAACTCTTTTCTACCATTATGAATCCTGCCTACTTGATAAAGGAACTGGTTATTCTTTGGCCCCTTATCAGGATGGTTTGGATCAATTAAATAATGCAAATTGTTTTTATGTTTTTCCTTAAATTCAGCAACTGTCATTTCCTTTTTGCGGATTTTATCAACATCATCTTTCATAGCTTTGGCAACTGTCGCATCCTTTAAAATAATTATGTCTTTTAAGCCTGGTATATCCGTGTCTTCACCAATATGGGAAAACAGTTTGCCACCCTCAACAACTTCAGTGATAGCCTGATCAAATGGTATTACTTCCCATTCATTTGAACCTCTAGGCCCTTTACGCTTTAATACCCTGCGTAACCTATATGGATCATAAGCATGCTGGATACCAGCTTGCCCTTTAGGACATAGTTTACCATCAATGGTTACAGCATCATGAGGTTTGGTAGCATAAGGGATATTTTTAGCCAATGTCATAGTACTATATGGGTTACCATCAATCTTAACTGCAACTCCGTCTATTAGCTTAACCTTAATACTGCAAGCAACAGTACACTGTAGACAAGCGCTGTAAAGAATATTTTCTGGCTGAATTAAAGGATAAGTACCATCTTCACTTTTAACTGCATTTGCATAAGATCTTTCCGCACCTGCTAATGTAGTTGCTAGAAAGGAAGTACTTCCTAGAAATGCAGAGGATTTTAGAAAATCACGCCTGGATAGATGTGGACAAGCCTTGTGATTGTCTGTCATAATTTAATTCCACCTCCTCGTTTTTAAAAACAGGCAGTAAATTACACGCTATTGAAAACGCTAATACAAACAAGCCTATTAATCCTAAACTGCTCAACCATTCTATAGTGCTAGGAGCATATTCATAAACTAGCCTTGCATCAACATAGGCATTATTCAAGCCTTCTAAATGGGGAGTTGTATAAGCAGGAATGATTAGATTCCATCTAACTGCTACAATTCCCATTACTACAAATAACCCTGCCAAACCTGAAGTATAAGTAGTTTTATTTTTATTGGCTAAAAGTGCTATAGGTATTACAGCACCTAAACCTATTTGTCCTAGCCAGAATATATACCAATTAGGTCCTGCAATAATGTTTAATAGAGGTTCTTTGGCATCAGGGATAACACTATATAATCCTACCAAAAACTCTGAGACTACTAATAGCAAATCAACTGAGATAAAAAGAATTAATAAACTGCCTAGCTGGTTTAATAAAGATTTCTTTTCCCCGTTTTCTGGTCCCATAAAAGCATAAACCAAAAGCATTAAAGCGGCACCAGAAACTAAAGCGGACACTAAGAAAATAATAGGGGTTAAACCAGAGTTCCAATAGTGCTTAGCAGCTACTACACCAAAAATTGAGCCTGTACCTCCGTGTACACCAATAGCTGTGGGTATGCCAATTATCCCCAATACCTTCAGCCACTTTGCTGCTTTAGCCCTATGTTCTTCTAAGACTTTTTCCTCACTGGGAACAGAGTAACCTAAGGTTAAGACTTTATATAGCGTGGCTTTAAAACCATCGGCGGCATTTGCGAGCCTACTTAATTGTTCGCGTAATAGCAGCCATAGTTCGCCAACTATTAGTAAAAGATATACTAAATATAACTGAATTTCCCAAGATAATACTGAATTGGCTTGACGATAGATAAGGGTATGCCAAAATCTAGCCGGATGACCTAAGTCTATAAGAATAAACACCATACCCGCCAATAAGGAGAAAAATGCAGACAAGAGGGCTGCTTTACCAATTCTTTCAAATTGCTTCATATTAAAAACATACACCATAGTTGATAATAAAAAGGAACCTGCTGAAAGACCAATAAAGAAAATATAAAAAACAACCCATAAACCCCAAGTTGAATATGTTGTCAAACCAGTTACCTTTAACCCTTCACTTAAACGGGTAAAAGTCGCCCAAACTCCAACTAATGAAAGAACAACTAATATTGAATAATATGCTTTACGCAACACTTTTCACCTCCTAAGAATATATTTACACAAGATAATAAACACTAGGCTTTGTTCCTAATTCTTCTTTCAGGCGCATAACTCTAGCAGAACCTATTAATTCATGCACTAGACTCTTCTTATCATTTAAGTCCCCAAAATAGGTAGCACGACCCATACAGGTTGTCACGCATGTGGGTAGCATTCCTTTTTTAATGCGATGTACGCAGAAATGACATTTCCTGGCATTCCCTATTGGAGAATTTCCTTTTTCCCTAACCCTTCCTATACCATATTCATAGTTGGCAACTTTTTCATATGGCTGAATTTCTGGGGTATTTTCTGTATAATACTCACCCCAGTCAAATTGTCTAGCACCATAAGGACATGCATTTAAACAATACCTGCAACCGATGCAACGCTCATAATTAATGGAAACAATACCATCAGGACGCTTGTAGGTTGCATTAACCGGGCATACAGAAACACAAGGGGGATTTTCACAGTGCATACAAGGTCTAGGTAAAAAAGACCTTCGCACATTAGGGAATGTACCTATTTCATGCTCAATTACAGGTCGATATACTGCTCCTGGCGGTAAGGCATTCTCTGCTTTACATGCAACAGTACAAGAAATACAACCCACGCATTTTCTTTGGTCAATAACCATAATCCAATGATTTTCAGTTTCCGGCTTAGCAAGAGCCTTAAGTAACTCTGTTTGCATACGGGAAAACTCATCGTCAGCCATGCCCTTTGGTAAATCTTTTATTTGAGTGCTTTTACCTCCAACAACATCAGCAACAGAAGTTGAAGTCTTAATAGCTGAGGCCAGTAATACTCCTGAACCGACAGTAACTCCTGCCTTAATTAATGATCTTCTATCCATTTTTTGCTCATCTGATTTTGAACTCATTAGTTCACCTCCATTTAATTTAAGGTTAAAGAATACTTAATACTAAAACTTATGTTAATTATATAGGTTACTTATGGGTCCGAAAATTCGGATTAATACTGAATTTTGGCATAAAAAAAATCAGGGTAATCCCTGATTGCAATTGTTAATTTTTAAGTATTTACCCTAAAAATTTGTTTATGAACAATTAGTAAATATTTTAAAGGTTTTTAGCGATAACATAGCGTATTATTTAAACAAAATTTTTTATATCCCATTTTTAATTAAACTTTTGAATGAAGGGGATATTTTATGAATAAACAAAAACCAATTTTCCTTTTATTATTTGTAATGATGTTGGTTATGTTGTTAATTTCTTCATGTACAAAATCCAATAATAAAGAATTGGATATTGTTATTAATAACACGGAGATTGTTTCAAAAACAGAACAAGATACAAAACCCTTTAGGATTGCTCTAGCCACCGGCATATCTCCGGAATCTAATATTGAATATTACTGGGCTTTGGTTAAGTTTATAGAAAATCAACTGGGAAGAAAAGTAGAAGTTGTCCAAAGGCAAAACTATGCAGAAATAAATTACCTGCTTTCATTAAATTTAGTTGATGTTGCTCTTATTTGCTCCTCAAGCTACTTATTAGCTAAAGAAGATTTTAATATAGAATTATTGGTTGTTCCGAAAATTTATGGGGATTACAATTACCAATCATATATCATTGTTAAAGAAACCAGCGAAATAAAGGAATTTGCCCAACTGAAAGATAAACGTTTTGCCTTTAGCGATCCAATGTCTACTACTGGATATTATTATCCCGCATACCGAATTACAGGATATGGTAGTAACCCCCATGATTTTTTTTCAAGGTTTTTCTTTAGCTATAGCCATGATAATTCTATTTACGCCGTCCTTAATGGTTTAGCCGATGGAGCGGCAATAGACAGTACAGTTTTTTATAAAGTAATTAAAAATAACCCTGAGATTTCCAAAAATATTCGTATCATAGAGAAATCCCCCAAATTCATGAACTCGCCAATCGTTGCCCGTAGCAACCTTGATGAAAACTTGAAGGAGGAATTTATAAAGCTATTTCTCAGTGTAAATGAGAACGAAAATTTTAGAAATATTTTTGCAAAATTTGATATCGAAGGATATAAGGTAGAACCCCAGCCAGAGAAAAGTTACGAAAATGTATATCAATTAATTAATGAGGTAAGAGAAAAATATGAAAATAATTTATAATATTTTAAGAATCCACCGACATATTTCTATTCAAGCAAAAATCTTAGGAATTGTTATAATGTTAATTTTATTTCTTGCTTTCTTGATTAATTGGGAAGTAAGGGAAAAAACAAGTTCTCTACTAGAAAAACAGCTAATCCAGCACGGCAACTCCGTTTCAACCAATGTAGCCCAAATGATAACAGAACCTATTTTAACCAATAATGTTTATCAACTAAATATTATTATGGAAAAATTAACAAAAGATGATCCTAATATAAGGTATTATTTTATTCTGGATAAAGATAATAACCTGGTTTTATCAAGTTTTTCAACTGGAGTTCCTAAAGGCTTATTAGAGGTTAACAATTATGAAGGAAGTAAAAGTAATTTAAGAGAACTAAAAACCGAAGAGGGGATTATATGGGATATTGCAGCACCTATTGCTAAAGGTTTTGGTGGAACTTTACGTATAGGTATCTCGGAAAAATACCGTACCATCGGTCTAGAAGAAGTTTCTCATAAAATTATTCAAAGTACTTCAATTATAATAATACTAACTATCTTTTTTGCTTATTTATTGACAAAGTTATTAACTTACCCAATCAAACAATTGGTCACCTTCGCCACAAAAATTGGCAGTGGAAACTATGACAGTAAGCTGGAGGTAAACTGGTGGTTTGATAAAGAAATAACCACTTTATTGGAAACTTTTAATAAAATGGCCCGAAATCTAAAAGAGATAACAGGCCAAATGGAAAATGCCCAAAAGACAGGAAAAAAATTATTGCAAAAAATAATAACTGCCCAAGAGGAGGAAAGGGCTCGAGTATCCAGGGAATTACATGACGAAGCCAACCAATGCCTGGCAGCAATTAGCCTAGGATTAGACAGAATACACGAGGAGACCGATTTGAACAGAAGCAAATATTTATCCCACGAACTTAAAGAAATAGTTTTGATGGCCAGTTCTGATTTGAAACGATTAGCCTGGGAATTAAGACCCAGCACCATTGATAAAATAGGTCTAGATATGGCTATCAAAAATTATATTGATAATTTTGCTACCTATTATAAGATAACTATTAACTATCAGAGCGACCTCTCAGAGAATGATAATTTTGATGGTGAGATTAGTATTGTCATTTATAGAATCATTCAAGAGTCTCTTACAAATATCGCCAAGCACTCTGAGGCCGATCAGGTAGAAGTAACTATCAAAAAGAATCCAAAACGTCTTATGATTATAATTGAGGATAACGGACAGGGTTTTAATGAGGAGAAAGTCTTTAATATAGGAAACAAAGTAACCGGCTCAATTTCTTCCTTAGGATTATATGGAATGATGGAAAGGGCGGAGCTTGCAGGGGGAAATTTAATAATAGAATCCGAAATTGGTCAAGGTACAGCTGTTTATCTTACAATACCTTTAACCTAAAAAGAGAGGGGGCTTTCAGTGGCAAAAATAAAAGTAGTAATTGCTGATGACCACGAAATATTTCGTAAAGGTTTAATTTCTCTATTCAAAGACCAACAAGTATTTAATGTTATTGGTGAGGCCAGCAATGGAGAAGAAGTATTAACTATCCTTGAAAATAAGGAACCTGATGTACTGTTGTTGGATATAAGCATGCCTAAATTAGATGGGCTTAAGGTTATTCCCCAAATTAAAGCAAGATTTCCAAAAGTTAAAATAATTATTTTAACTATGCATGATGAACCTCCTTTTTTAAATAAAGCCCTAGTAGTAGGTGCCAATGGTTATATATTAAAAAACACAGGTGAAAATGAATTATTTAAAGCCATTAGCCGTGTTTATAACGGCGAAGTAGCTGTAGACCCTTTCTTGGCAGGTCAGACTTTACGTTCCAATTTAGCCGGTCAGTTTTCAATTACTAAAAATTCAGATGATTATTCCGGAGCGAACCTATCAAACCGTGAGATTGAAGTACTAAAACTTGTTGTTAAAGGACATACCGATAAGGAAATTTCTGATATTTTGAATATAAGTATTAAGACTGTAGAAAAACATAAATTAAAACTTAAAGAAAAAACGGGAAATAAAAGACTTGCAGATTTAATAAAGTTTGCTATTAAAAATGGATATATTAGTTAAAATTAGAAAACACGGCTTGCGCCAAGCCTTTTGCGACTGCGGAAGCCGATGTTGCACTTATGCCACCTTAAACTTATACTTTAAGGCCAAAAAAGGCTTTCATTTAGAAAGCCTTTTTCGTCTTTAATTAAACTTTATTTTACTTTTTCAATAGACACCTTATGATAGTAATAGTTGCCACCACCGGAAACTATGTCAGAGCTAATAATGGTTTTACCATCCCACTCCCAAACTGAACCTAGTTCATTTCCGGAAATTCCTTTTCCACGTCTTGCATCAGCTTTTACCTTCTCACCTTCTACTACACCATTTTTTACCAACCCTGGACCAAATAGTATATTACTACGCTCTTTGCCTAATGGAAATCCTTGTACCGCCTTGTCCGCCCCATCTTTGACAAACCATTCCCGTGACCCTGGTGAATTATATCTACCCCAGCTATGATAAATAAATACTACACCCCGAGAAATCAAATTGGAGACCTTAGCTTTACCGATACTACCGTCTTGGAGATAAGGGGAAGATACTTTAACATTATCACCATCATTAATATTCAAGGTTTTAGCATCTTCAATATTTATTTCTACAAAATTTTCTGGCATAATCTCAATCATCCAGTAAAAGTTTTGACTTCGGGCAAATGCCATACCAGAATGTCTAGGACTGACTAGATTAAAGGCATATTGATCTCCTGCCAATTGATCCAAAGAACGATCATAAAAATCCCTACCCATTAATTGCTGCCTAGGAAGGTCATGGTACGGTTTCCCTGTGGCCGCATTAATTGTATTTGCTAATTTTTCATTATAGAAAACTAACATCAGTGAAGGGGTATGTTTATGGTGTCCCTTTTCATTAAATATGCTTTCCTTAGGCTCAAAAATCCCACCTCTTGCTAACAGATAGCATACTCTTTTCCAATCAGATGCAGATAGGACTTCCTTAAACCTTTGGGAGCAAGGATAGTTTTTCTCCACAAAGGCAACTTCTTCGGGCTTTGCCTCAGGTAATTTTTCGTTAATTGCTAGATTTGCACAAGCATAGGCTGCAAAATCATCAGATGATTCTAATCTGGCAACCCCACCATCTTTTATATTTACAGCTTTACTGCCATACCCTGGCATATCAAGAACTTTGGCCACATCGATCATGAACTTTTCAAAGCAAATTCCCTTAGTGGCTGACTCAACAACAGGGGTCCTTATGGGAGTCGCTTTCATAGGTGACCAATGGTAACCTCCTGTGTAATACTGACCATCTAAATAGGTGTAATCAGGAACAATATAATCAGCATATCGGGTTTGCTCCCCATACTGGGTCATAACAGCAATGTGCAGAGGAATTTTTTCTAAGCTTTTAAATGTCTCAATGTATCTCTGTCCACCTGCAACGTTTCCAATTGCATCCATAAAATAGGAAATCACAATTTTTACTGGGTAAGGATATTGTTGGTCTATCCCCATTAACGCCTGGGTATATGACCCCCGCCCTTTAGTTAATGGAAACCAGGGTAGTTTAGCAGGATAAGGATTTTCCCCTTTGGCAAACTTCATCTTATATAGTGATGTATCTTCATAATTAAATTCATTTCGGTCAATTCGTACCCCTCCGCCAGAAGGTGCATCCTTGACCATTGCTAAGTCATATTTACCTGCAATATAGTTAAATCCTCCGGCTGTTTTTAATAAACCGCCTTTAACCCCGAAGTTGCCTATTAAGGAGTTTAACATAAAGATAGCCCAATTCATATAGCTTCCATTGGCTTGGTCCATACCACGATAACTATCTGTAGCAGCTTGCTTGCCGTAGCTAGTAAATTCCCTAGCTAATTCAATTATAGTTTCTAATGGAACATCACATTGTTTAGCCCAACCTTCTGGAGTATTTTCATTTGCTAAATCTTTTAATACTTGGAATCCAGTTTTAACTAGAACTTCCTTTCCGTCGACAATGACAGTACCTTTATATTCTAAAGCGCCTGTATCAACCTTATCATGGGTTGTTAACTCCATAGTAACTGGATCTACCACAACGTATTGATCTTCTCCAATTCCTAAGTCTTTTGCTCTCAAATAGCGCCTTAACTCAGGAACAACAAGATAAGTTGAAGCTGTCCAGCAGTGTTCCCCATCTATTTCTGCAGCCTGTTTACTAGTATTTTCGAGAAATCTTTGATCATAACGCTTATTGGCCATTATCCATTGAATCATACCCATAACAAGGGAAACATCCCGACCTGGTCGAATGGGTACCCATTTAGCTGACTGGGTTTTGGGAGCTTTAGGATTAACATAAACTACCTTTAAGTCGCCTTTGTTTACTCTCTCAACAACTCTAGAGGTAACACCTAACAAACCTGGCTTTGCACCCTCAAAGATAGTTATACCCATAGCAAGTACAAAACGGGTAGAATCATAATCAGGACGACAATTGTCTGTTTTAAAATCAGTGCCATACAACTGCCCAAAATACCAAGGTAATTGACAAATGTCACTATGATCTGAGTAATTCACGCTACCATAAGACCTAAGCCACCTTTTACAAAAGGCGGGACGAGGCTCCTGTCCCCCACCCCCCCCATAAATCATGGATAGCTGGTTTGATTTAGGCCCCAGTTCGGGTTGCTGCGGATCTATTAACTCAGTAGAACGAACTTTTCTAAACCCTTCAATATACCGATTTTCTCCAATTTCACTAAATAATTCTCCACCTTCAACTACCTCATCTATTAGCTGCTCCCAAGAGATGGGCTTCCATTGATCCGACCCTCTAGGGCCATTACGCTTAAGTGGGGTAACTATTCTTAACGGATCATAATTATAATGGGCTCCGGATGTTCCTTTTAAACAAGCCTGGCCAGCAGTTTTTAAGCTCTCTGCGACAGGTGTATTATAAGGTAATGGTTCATATCCCATATTTTGTGGACTGTATGGGCTTCCTTGAATCCTTGTAATTTGCTCATCATTTGTTTGAACACGAACTCCACACCTGGCATCACAACCTAAACAGGTTGTATTTACAACCCTAGTATTTTCATCCAATTCTGTCTCCAGTTCTTGTTCATTTTTAGGAGAAGGAGTAACAGCTTCGACCAGTTTACCTGCATTACTCAAACCAAAAACAGCTAAGGCACCTGCAGCTCCCATTTTCTTTAAAAAATCCTTACGGGATTGTTCATTACTCACTATACTCACATCCTTTCGTTTATTGATTTAAACTATTGCCTGAGACACTGCCCATATATTCATCTTCATAGTTCTTGGGCGGAACAATCATAAAGAGCATCAGTAAAAAGAAAACAGCTAATGCAATACCTCCTAAAGCTTGAAATGCTTCAGTCCCCCAGATATGCTGTTTGTCCGGCTGTAATATATACCCGGTTCGGGAAATTAATTGTCCGCCGATAATTAGATTGTATTTTTCAAAAAATGAACCTATTATTATTAATACCGCCGAAAGATTCAATACAGGGATCTTACCCTTTAATCCTCCGCCATAACTTAATAAACCCACTGGCAGCAATAACCCCAAAAGCCATTCCAGACCAATATGGGTAAAACCCATCCCCATTGAAGAAAACCCAGGAGTATTGCTATAGTAGATTCCATGGAGAAGATTTACTGCCTTTACTATTATGTTGGCAGCCACTCCCAACATCATGAGGAAGGCTAAACGCCCTATGGTTTTTGCATCCCTGTATTCAGCCAATTTATAAGCGATGAAGATTACTGCGCTGCCTACTCCAAAAATACTAACTATATATTGAACCGGTTTAAGTGGCGAATACCATAGTTTTATTCCATTCATTACACTTAGTAAAAACCCGAGGTAAGTAACAAACAAAATACCACATATTGCAGCCAATATACTTAGCCCTTTTATATTTTTCTCGCTTAAACTATTCTTCTTAATTAAATAAATCCCATATAGGGCTGTTAACAGCCACAAACTAAGGATTATAACCCCATATGGCATAGGGGAAGTAGGGTTAGCCCTGAGGAAGATAAAAATACTCCTCAAAGGTTGTTCCAAATGAAGACCTAAAATAACTGGAACTGCAAGGAGAATTCCGGTCATAAACAACCATGAAACCTTCCATGGAAACCTTAATTCTTCTATTTTATTTTCCTTTATTCCCATCAGGATTAAAACTAATGCAACAAAGGCTATACCTGCCGCAATGGCTGCCAATGTTTCATAAGTTACAACACTCAAACCCCATTTAACCGTTTCATTAGGTAGATTCATCCTTAGACACCTCCCATCATAGTATCAAGTCCAACATAAAATATCATCGGTCCGTTACCGCTTTCCTGTTTGATAGTCATAACAGTATGGGAATCAATTATTTTTCTGACTTGACTGTTTGGATCATTCAAATCACCGAAAACTCTTGCCCTACCAACACAGTTTTCAGCGCAGGCAACACTTAAACCTTTTTCGATACGATGCAGGCAGAAACTGCATTTGTTGACAACCTTTTTAATTGGATCAACAAACCTTGCTCCATACGGACAAGCCTGTATACACGCCCCACAACCGATACAACTGGAGTCTTTTACTGCAACTACTCCGTCAGGTCTCTGATATGTTGCTTTAACTGGACATACTTTCACACAGGAAGGTTTTTTGCAATGATTACAAAGTGCTGGTAAATAAAACTGAATAGCTTGGGGGTATAAACCCTTTTCTTGTTCTTCAACCCATGTTCGGTGGGAGCCGAGGGGTACATTGTTTTCTGACTTGCAGGCAGCCCGGCAGGCCATACACCCTACACATTTTCTAACATCAACAGCCATTCCCCATCGTTTATTTTCTGAAGCTGCTGCCGTTAAGGGTGCAGTAGTCAAAGCTGCACAACTTACCATAAGACCATTTAATGAAATTAAGAACGTTCTTCTGGATATCTCCATCCTGGCACCTCCTTGTTTGTCTCTGGATAATAATCTTAAAATTTACCTACTTAATCTATTTTTTTGTGATATTTATTTTTAGTGCATATGCAGATTCGCAGCCTCCTGAGTAAATGTCTAGAAATTTAATCATTTGATTATCAACTATACCGTCAGGCTCTATTTCCACATATCTTTGAAATTCTTTAATTTTTTCTAAAAATTCCTCATCCAATATTCCGTCATATTCGCCGTTGTAAAAACCGGCTTTATTTAGCGCTTTTTGTACTAAGATAATATTTTCACTAGTCATTTTAAGAACAACCCGTTCTTGAGTAGTTTTTGGTGAATTGGTTGTAGAATTGGTTTTAGACTTTTCGGTTGTACTATCAAACTTTGGAGAATTATCAAGGGACTTCCTAACTCCTTGCTTTACCCCATCGTTTGTATTAGTTTCTGATACACCAGTAAAAGTATTTGTGTTTAAATTTTCATTTTCAAAAGGGGGAATCCAGTTTTCCGGACCATTAAAAGGTTCCTGCTTGTACTGTGGGTTTTCAGATAAAGAATCCTTTGGACTTTCCAATTGACCGGTTTCAGTAGGTTTGGTTAGACTTCCTTCGTTAAATATCCCCAACCCTAAAAGAACCATTGAGAAAAGAATAAGAAATGCGGGAATAAAAACAACTACCCTTCTGCCAATGTTTTTTCACCTCCCATAAAAATAGTAATTAAGACAAAGCAAATAATCTGTAAGTACTTTTATTCAAGCAAATATAAGCACTTGAAGAAATTGTATATAAAAATACTTTATCTTTACAATGGGGGAAAATTTGTATTTAATTTTTATAAAATAGGGTTATCCCTACTTCTCTGAAATATTTAAGCTAGCTCGAGAGGCTAATTTAATGATTAGTGATATAAGTGACTTTAACATTGGACAAGTTTTAATAGGTACTGGTACAACGGCAGGTATATATTTACTTCCTGAATTACTTGGTTCTTTTAAGACTGACTATCCAAAGGTAGAAATAAAACTTCAGATTGGTTGCTCTAATTTTATTATTCAAAGGCTACTTAATAATGAGTTTGATTTTGCTGTAGTTGGGGAAGGGCTCGACCTAGATTTAGACTTAATATCCAAACCTATTGCTAAAGATGAGTTAGTCTTAATAGTCTCACCTAATCATCCGTTAGCCAAAAAACAAGAAGTATCTATTTTAGATTTATGTAATGAGACATTTATTTTAAGAGAAAGAGGCTCTAGTTCTAGAGAAGTGTTTGAAAACGCAGTCATTAAAAAGAATATTAAAATAAATGTTGCCATGCAGTTTAATTGCGAAGAGGCTATAAAAAAAGCAGTTTCAGCAAATTTAGGTATTTCTGTAGTTTCCAATAAGTTCCCTTAAATTAGAAAAGCAACTAAATGTAGTTGCCACCCTAAAAATTAAGGACCTTAATTTGGTTAGAAATATTTATTTGGTTTATCATAAGGATAAAGAATTTACAAATATTATTAAAAATTGTGTCAAATATATATCTTTGGGGATGGGTAATGAATAATTCTTCAGCGGCAATGACTTAGAGTGAATCATAAATATATGGTGCAAGAAACGGGACTTGAACCCGTACGCCATAAGACACACGCCTCTCACGGTGGCGTTCCTTTATGGTTACTATTCCAATAACTCAGAGGCAGCTTATAAATAAATGTATACGATTATTTAATGATTAGTAACCTAAGTATGATTTGTCATTATGGAGGTGCATCAATGGACAGATTTAATCGAGGTTTAGTGTTTGAGATTGTTGGCGGAATATTAATGAATATGCTTTCAATGCATTTGTTGAGAGTGAAGAGTTCAAGGGCTTAATGGAGACTTTGGTAAGATGTCCTAACGCCTATGAAATACGAGAAAAAGGCCTGGTTGCAGACGAAAAGGTTAAGAAGGAAATACTATCCTCATTGACAGAAGAACAAGAACGCATGATAAAGGACGGAAAGCTTGCATTTATTGACCCGATAACCTACTTCGATACGCTCATGGCATCTCTTCATATGTCAATTGTTCAGATTGGCGTTGAGGTATCAAAAAAATAAAAAAGCCCTGATTATTTTAATAATCAGAACTATCTCTTTTTTTCATCATAATAATATTTCTACTTTATACATATATCCAAGAATAATTATTTACTTCCCTTTGTTATTATATATTGTCTTTTAGTAGAAGCTTCATAATTTTTATGATAGCGCTCTATCTCTTCATCAATATCAATAATACGTATTAGAATTGAATTTTTCTGTACGGTATCGGCAGTTCTCCAAGCATCCAATAGTCTACCACGCTCTTTTTTTAATTTTTTGAATTGAGTATTTGTCATTTAAATCCCTCCTAAATTTATATTTAATGATCATTATCAAAAGATAACAAAACAAATATATGATCCTAATGAAATAAGTTTTTTCTATCGAATGTATTCCAATGGGTTACGAGGTTGACCATTAACAATAGTTTCTAAATCAACATGGGGGCCCGTACTTCTTCCCGTACTTCCCACTAAGGCAATAACTTGCCCTTGTGAAACTTTTTGCCCTACTTTTACATTAACCTTTGAAGCGTGAGAGTATCTGGTAACAAACCCTTGTCCATGGTCAATTTCCACATGATTACCATAATTACCCCTCCATCCCGCATAAGTTATAGTTCCTTCAGCTATAGCTTTTATCGGAGTACCCGTAGGAGCGGCGATATCTATTCCCCTGTGAAATTCCTGTTTTTTACTAAAAGGGGACTTTCGATTGCCGAAAAGGGATGTAATTTTCCCTTGTACCGGCCAAGGGTATTGCCCTTTAACTCTGTCCCTAGAAACACGCCGGGTTCCTCTAAGTATAATCTTTGTAACAGGCTCTTCAAGTTCCTTTTTCGCGATTACGTTCTTCTCTACTATTAATCCGTTAAGTAGTTTTGTAAAATAAGTAACTTCCTGCTTACCCTTTATACCTTCCTGCTTAATTTTAGTGGCTCCTGCATCAATACTATTATCATTAACATACCTAACCTCAAACGGGATATCTTCTACTCTTTTTTCAATGCCTTCAACTTCTACATTAATTTTGGGTTCCATACTAATCACGGATAGCCTTTGCCCTGGTTTGATTACGTCTGATTTTAGTTCTGTATTGAGCTGTTTTAAATCTCCTACTTCTAAATTATTATCACTAGCTACTTTCCATAAACTATCTCCTTCTTTTACGATATAAGTGTTATACTCTTCTGTTTCCAATCTTAATAATTGGTAAGCGGTTTCTACTGTTGATATTTTCTCAATAGGCACTTCTACAAAAGTAATTTGTACCGTTTCATTTATTTTAATTTTATTAACAGTTTCAAAAATATCACTTGGAATAGCGCTTTCTTTAATTTTAGCCAAAACACCTTCTGCTTCATCCGAATTAATTAATACTACTTCCTGTACTCCATTAACAACTATTGCAGCCCCTGATACAACCGATAACTTTTGCTCCAAAATTTCCTTTAGCTTTTCCTGAGGAGTAAGGGAGCCTTTTTGCATTTTCTTAAATTCAATTTTTAGATTATTATGATTTAGGCCCTTAGATGAGTAAGAATTATGTCCAGCAATTATATTTTTAATAAGGCTTTCTACATAGATTTGATCATCAGTGATTCCTACTAGTTCTTCATCCATATAGATACCCAAGGCAGTAGCATAACTGCTTTGCAAAAATAATACCATCGCAAATATAATCAATAGAGTACATACAATAATCCGATTTCTTTTCTTGTTCAAACCAAATACCTCCGAGAATTTTCCTACATTTAAGAGTAAAGCTTTACCCTCCTTAAAGTTATCTATGTTTATTTATATATTAAAAATTTGTTAAAGTTTAGAGCAATATGTGGATATTCTATGAAACTTAATTAACTTACTAAAAATTAAATAATTTCTAACCATTTCTAAGCCAATGCCACAAATAAATTTTAAATTTTTCTCAAAATATACACAGTTTTATAAAAATAAGTACAAATTATCAAGCTGGAGGATATTGATGCCATAGATGACTTTGCAGGTGTTACTAATAGTTCGGCAAGTTACAAGAATGCTGTAAAATAGCTCTAGAAAAAGCTAGGCAATAGAAACCATTAGTGAATAATCTTCCTCATTTGCAATCTCAATGATTAAGAAATAAGGCTGCACTTCAATTAGGAATGCAGCCTTTTAAAATTTATATTAACTAACCAGTTAGTATGTTAAGTTATTAACCCTGTTGTTAAATACCTTTCTCCTGTATCTGGAATAATAGCTAATACCTTTTGATTTGGCTTTAGTTCTTTTGCTTTTTGAAGGGCAACATATACAGCGGCACCTGCTGAAATACCACATAAGATACCCTCTTTTTTAGCTAGCTGTTTAGATGTATTAAATAGCATCCTCATCAGCAATATGAACAATCTCATCAAAAATATTAGTATTTAGGGTTTCAGATTAGGTTTTCTAAGGCAAGGTAATCTTAATTATCTATTCTTTGAATATCTCTTCCAAAACACTCTGCATTTCCGGTGTCTTCATAACTTCAACCATGGCCTGCCTCATTTCAGGAGTCTTCATCATTTCCACCATAGCTTGTCGCATTTCTGGCGTTTTCATCATTTCCACCATAGCTTGGCGCATCTCTGGTGTTTTCATCATTTCAACCATTCCATTACGAAATTCGTGAGTTCTGGTCATATTGTCCATCATGTTGTCATTATAGTAGTTAGTCTCATCTTGGACTGGACGACGCTGAGGTACACAAGCTACCAAAAGTAAACTGAGGATTATAAATAAACATATTAATTTAAATACATTCTTTGCCATTTCCTTCCCTCCAATATTTTTAATGTGTTTTTTTATACTATTATTTAACCAGATTAGCAATTTATTTATTTCATTAACACTTTTATCACTTCTTTTGCCTCTAACCTCTCCAGTAAGATGTAATTCTTTAAATTTATTTAAAAAAAGATATCACCTACCTCCCCAAATTTTTAAGTTAAGTCCGAATAACTTGTTACAAGCGGAACTACAAAAGATTTACCGCTCATTAATACTACTAGGAGGAATTAAGAAAATGGTAAAAAAACGTTTATTTAACACTATTACAACGGTTGCGCTGGGATTATCTTTGGTAGGGGTTGCCAATGCAGACACCGCGGAAAATCTTATGCCTAAAATTAAAGATTCTATGGAATCCCAATTGAATTGTCCCAACAGGAGAATAACTCGAATATGCAGAGCATGGTAGATACCTTAAAGGTTAAACAAGAAAAAAATACGTTCTAGAGAGAGGCAGGAAATATATTATTGCTCTTACTTTAATACTTATCGAACCAGAGCTTACTCCATTAAAGAAATTTTCCAAATTTTATATAGATAGGAGTGAGTCCATTTGAAAAATAATCAACTAATTATCATGTCTATAGATAATAATTATACGGTAGGATATAGTGCGGACGGGCATTTTATCAAAATACCTAAAAAACCATCACATAAAATTGGTCAGATTATACATTATCAGTCAGCTAAAACCGGTTTAAGAAAGCCTTGGGGAATGGCTGTTGCTGCCGCAATTTTATTGGTGTTTTTCACAGGACTTTTAAATCCATTTTTTACAAAAGAAGCTGCTGCAGCTTATTTAAGTATGGGGCTAACTACCGGAAGCTTGGAAATATGGACTGACGACAATAATAGGGTAATAAAAACTAACTATACTAGCTCTTTAGAAGATTTAAAACAGCATGACCTTAAAGGGAAAGATATATATGAGGCCATGTCTGTTCTAGCCCTAGAGGCAAAGAAAAGTGGTCTAATAACAGAAGATGAAAATAATATTCTATTAATAGATCTGGTAGATTTGGAGAAAAGTACTAATCTATTATATATCAGAGGATAAATTAAAAAAGGTTATTTTAGAAGGATTAGCTGTTGAAGAGTATCAAGGTTTAATGATGATGGAGCGGCATGATAAAGACTTTCTTATAAAGGCAAATGAATTAAATCTAACTGCAAGCCAATATCACATTTATCTGTCAAGTAGTTCTAAAGGATTTAGCATAAAAATGGAACAAATTCAACACGGTCATATCCGTAACATTTTAAAAGAAAATGGGGCATCTCCTGAAGAAATATTTGATATGCACTCTAATATGGTGCCAAATAATACCGAGAGAATGTCTTCACATCAAAATACTAATAATATGCATTATGATAATGAAACAACTTCATCGGACAATAATATTGTTGCACCAGAACATAATAGAGAAAACAAAATGAACCAAGATACTGAGAACCATGAAAATGGGAAAATGCCAATGAATGATTATAATAAGATGCATAACTAAAAATCTGGTTATAACTATTGGGGGCGTATCATTTGCACAGGCTTCACAATGCTGTATGGTGTTTACTAAGTTATTCTGCATATTCATTATAGTCATTTTCCCCCTTTCATTTTCGGTTATAGGGTATCCCCTATAATATCTTATGGTTAGAAAATATTTTAGGATTCTGCATGGAAAGCAGAGCTAAAAAGGAAAAAATCGCCATTGAAAGGCGATTTTTAGTAGTAAACAATTATGCTATTACATACCTACTGGAAGTTTAAAGGGTATCAGCTTAGCTGTAAAAGTGGTTAGTAGATTAAAATTTCCAGTTAAAATCAGGATACCAAGGGCAATAATTATTGCTCCTGTAACAATATTAAGTGTTTTAGAAACTTTATGGGTTTTATGAATCAATTTAATGATTTTATCCATATACAATCCAGCAACTATATAAGGTATTGCTAAACCTATAGAGAATAAAAACATTACT
>Ga0209643_1000477_pt1 | contig 72148 bp, 56 predicted proteins | sample AutmiccBRH37_all_FD_187383 | JGI IMG/M metagenome (GOLD analysis project Ga0209643, IMG submission 187383) | Deep subsurface microbial communities from Mt. Terri, Switzerland - Autotrophic microbial communities BRH/37_all (SPAdes) (version 2) | ecosystem: Environmental > Aquatic > Deep... | reverse complement strand
ATACAGGAGACGCTTGAATACTCAATAAGGTCAAATAATCACCGGAATACGGCAAGATTGATAGAAAAATTCGGAGAAATAATGATTATCAATAGGGATTTGGTAAGGTTAGCTGATATAATTGAAGCCTTACCCGAACACCTGATTTTGGAGAATTCAAAGATATGCGCATTATATACCATGGCGGTTGCCGGTAGAAATAGTTTTGGGAATAATGGGATATTTATAGGTGATATTCGAGTAAGCTTTGAAAGCAATACTTTTTTTAGATCTGAAGAAGATTTGCTTTTAATACGAATTGCAATATCTTATGCGAATAAAAATTTCAGGACTGAACTTGACTATAGAAACCAAATGCATGAGCTTTTGTCATATAAAAGTTCATTCCAATGTCTGCTTTATAAAATATTTACACAAATATATTGTGCAACAGGAAATGCCGAAAAGGCTGAAGCTTGTCTGGACAAATACATCAGTGCTATAAAGGAAAAAAACTATTATGATGAACTTTTTATTGACATAATATACACACATACATTGGTGCAAATATTATGTGGTGCAGGAAAATACAAGGATGCTCTTGATATTGTAAGTGAATTTGAAAAAAAGTTGGATACTGATAATGTACCTTTACCAGCAGCAAACTCAATTTACTTGGATTTGGGTTACTTGCATTATGAATATGGAGAGCTTGAGCTTTCCTATGAAAGTATCAAGAAATGCATTGAGATTAGCAGTATAAAAATGGATTTTTGCAGATTGATAAGCGGGTATGTTCTTGCGGCAAGGATAAAGCAGAATATTGGAGACTGTGACGATATGATGAAATACATAAAAAAAGCAGAGGACTTGTGCAGCAAGTATAATGCAAGATTTATATTTAAAAATTTGGTCGCTTATATAGTAAGAATGCTGCTGTCGACTGGGGAGGTAGAATATGCAGAGCATTTCCTTCAGAAATATGAGATCAGTGTGCAGGACTGTTATGATGTTTTGCATGAAGAAGCACACTTGGCTTTGGCTGATTTATATATAGTAAAAGGCGAATTTTATAAAGCAAAAGAGATTTTGGAAAAGCAATACAAAGAGGTAATAAAAACTGAAAGGAATTTAAGTTATATAAGGATAATGATTCTTAAAGCGTTATTATCAAAGTGTAAGGGAAACGGAGCAGATGCTGTGAAATATATGAAGGATGCAATAGAGCGAGCATCCGAACAAAGGTATATCAGTACTTTTGCGGATTTTGGGACTCCGGTGGCTGAAATAATCTGCAAAGTTTTGAATCAAAAGGAAGAATCAGGACTAGTGAATAAAAAATATATAAATTACGCATTGAGCATATTATCTCATATAAAAGAACCCAGAAATCAGATGCCCAATGCTGACTTGGAGCTTATGAAGTGCCTTAGTAAAAGGGAGTTTGAAGTGCTGGAACATATAATTAACGGTCTTACGAACAAAGAAATTGCATCAAAGCTTTATATAGCGGAATGTACAGTGAAGAAGCATATCAATAATATTTACGCAAAGATTGGAGCAGTGAATCGAGATCAGGCCATACAGCTTTGCGAAAAATTCAATCAGTGAAGAATGAACTACACAGCAAGGGGAGGGTGAAGAAATATTCACCCCCCCCCTTGCTGTGTGGTTAGGAAAAGGGATGAACGAAAATTCACCCTATATTTATTGCTTTTCACATGTGATAGTATATTGAACTTTGATATCATTATACTGGAAATAGCAAAATGTGACAGAATATTATGATTTTTTTATCTTTTGAGGGGGTTACCATAGTGGATAGGTCAGTAGACAAATCGATGAGAATCGTTTATGACTTATATGAGATTTGCTTGCCTGATGGAAAGAAAATCGATGATATTAGTGAAATGCTTCATATGGTAGATGTTTTTTGCCACAATATAGCTTTACACTGTATTAGAGTATCGTACTATTCAACTGCCATCGGCAAAAGACTCAGGCTTTCTGGAAGAGAAGTAAGGCTGCTTTGGTGTGCATCCTTATTCCATGATATTGGGAAGATCAAAATACCCAAAGAGATTCTGAATAAACCGACAAAGCTTACAAAAGAAGAATATGAGATAGTTAAGACACACTCCCGCATAGGATATGAGATTGTCAGAAAACATGAAGATATGGAGGAATCATCGGAAATTATACTATACCATCATGAAAGATTTGAAGGTGGGGGTTATCCGACAAGTAAAGCAAGACAGGATGTTCCTTTATTATCCAGAATTATTGCAGTAGCAGATTCATTTGATGCTATGACTACAGAGCGATCTTACAGCAAAGCACTCTCTATGGAGAATGCAAAAGAAGAGCTGAAGAGAGGAAGTCAGACACAATTTGACGGAGATATTGTTGACTGTTTTATTGATTTACTTGAGAACTATGAAATAAAATCTTTAGAGTATAATATTGCTTTTGATTTGTAATAATGAGGGATATTTATTAGGATTACTCATTACAGGTTTTGTAATGGAGTAGTTATGGATTATTTTGGGGGTAAATGGGTTGGGTTATATTAATAAACTAGAGAGTATTGAGATTGGCAAGGGGGAACCAGAGGTCAATTCAAATAAGAATTTGTATAGCACATCTAATACTTTTCTTTATACAAAACTTTTAATACCAAGACTTCCGGTTGATTGCTTATGTAGGGAGCTTCTGCTTGCAAAGCTGGATGAAATCACTAAAAAAAAGCTTACTCTGGTAACAGCACCTGCAGGGTATGGAAAAACAATGCTGGTTAGTATGTGGTTGAGTAAGCAAACTGAAGCAGTAAAGTCATGCTGGGTATCTCTAGATGAACATGACAACAATGCACAGCTTTTCTGGCATTATATTATAATGTCTGTTAACAGAGCTGCAACAGGATACCTGGATGGAAATGCGACGATATCTCCGCTTATGCCTGTTGATTCATTTGAAATTATGTTAAACGGACTTATCAACTGGCTGTCCGGGATTCATTATGATATTGTACTTGTAATTGATGATTATCACTTAATACACGATGAGAGCATACACAAGTCTATGCAGTATTTTGTAAGCCATATACCTGATAATATACATATTGTCATAATATCAAGGATTATTCCGCCAATAAAATTTGCAAGACTAAGATTGCACGGAAAGTTGCTGGAGCTAAAGGCAGAGGAGCTTAAGCTTACTCTTAATGAGGTAACAGAGTTTTTAGTCGGGAATATGAAGCTTTGTTTGGTTGAGAACGAAGTAAAGAAACTGGAAGAATACACAGAAGGATGGATTGCAGCACTTAATCTCACAGCACTTTCAATTAAAAGCAGCAGCAATATGAAAGAATATCTCGGCAATTTGAGCCACATGAATGAGTATGTGGTTGAATATATGTCAGAGGAAGTATTCAACTTACTGGAAGCTGATATAAAGGATTTTCTTGTAAAAACGTCAATACTGGATACGCTGAACGGCTCTTTATGCGATGAAGTAGCAGGCATAAGCAATTCAAAGGAAATAATCTGCTGCTTGGAGAAAAACAATGTCTTCATCAATGTTCTGGATGATGAAAAACTAAATTATAGATACCATAGTCTTTTTGCGGAATTTTTACGAAATAGGCTTATGAAGATAAGCACCGATAAGGTTGAGGAACTCTACCTGAATGCAAGCAGGTGGTATGAGAAAAGTAATATGATACAGGAGACGCTTGAATACTCAATAAGGTCAAATAATCACCGGAATACGGCAAGATTGATAGAAAAATTCGGAGAAATAATGATTATCAATAGGGATTTGGTAAGGTTAGCTGATATAATTGAAGTCTTACCGGGGTATTTGATTAGAAATAGTGCAAAGATATGCGCATTATATACCATGACGGTTGCCGGTAAAAATGCTTCTGGAAATAAGGGAGTTTATATCGGCGATTTATTTATTAGCTTTAATGAAAACGTTTTCAATGAATCTAGAGAAGAGCTGCTATTGATACGTACTATGTTAGCTTATGCAAATGAGGATTTTAAAACAGCTTTAGAATATGGTAATCAAATGCTTGAGAATTTGTCAGAGGAAGGTGGCTATAAGTGTCTATTTTATAAAATACTTATGCAAGTATATAGCGTAATAGGCGATTCGGAAAAGTGCAAACATTGTCTTGACTTGTATATTGATGCAGTTAGAAAGAAAAACTATTTTGATGAATTTTTTATTGACATATCATATATACATATTATGGTGCATATACAATGCGGCGTAGGAAAATACACACACGCCCTTCAATTGCTGATCAAGTTTCAAGAAAGATTGAATTCCTATAACATTCTCTTACCTGCTATGGCGAATTGCATTTACTTGGATTTGGGCTACCTGTACTATGAGTTTGGAGAATTGGAGCTTTCCCGCAGCAACGTAGATAAATGTATAGAAATCAGCAGCATAAAAATGGATTTTTTCAGGTTGATAAGTGCATATATTCTCATCGCAAGAATAAGCCAGAAACGAGGAGAGTATGATATTATGATAAAATTCATAAAAAAGGTTGATGATTTATGTGACAAGTATAATGCAAAGCTTATTATGAACAATTTAATTGCATATATAGTAAGAGCATTGCTGTCAGCCGGAGAGATGGAATATGCCGAATACCTGATTCGAAAATATGAGATAAAAGTACAGAACAGCTACGATGTTTTATATGAAGAGGTACATCTTGCGTTAGCGGATTTATATATAGTAAAAGGTGAGTTTTGTAAAGCTGAAGAGATTTTAGAAAAATTATATAAAGAGGTAATAGGAACCAAAAGAAATCTGAGCTATGTAAAAATAATGATCCTTAAATCACTGCTGTTAAAATGTAATGGAAACGAAACAGAGGCAGTGAAATATATGAAAGATGCAATAGAGAGAGCATCCGAGCAAAAATATATTAACACTTTCGCAGACTTTGGGGTACCGGTGGCCGAAATAATCTGCAAAGTTTTAACTCGAAAAGAAGAAACAGGTCTAGCTAATGGAAAAGATATTGATTATGCATCTTGCATACTATCTTATATTAAAGAGCCTGAGGATCAGCTAGGTAGTGCTGATCCAGAAATGTTGAGAAGTCTTACCAGAAGAGAGATGGAAGTGTTGAACTATATATTTTCCGGCTTTACAAACAAAGAAATTGCGGCAAAACTATTTGTAGCTGAATCTACAATAAAAAAGCATATTAATAATATTTATGGAAAGATTGGTGTAACAAATCGTGCACAGGTAATATGTTTTTATAGAAAATTTGCTAAGTACAAAACAATAAGAGCTTAAGAGCCGGGGAGTGAAAAATTCTTCATCCCCCGGCTTCGTTATTTTCTGAAGCAGGTGAAGAAAAATTCTCCCGTTATTTATAGTTTTTCACATGTGATGGAATGGTAAACTTTGATATCATTATACCGTTAACAGCAAAATGTGACAGAATATCATATATTTCGTACTAAAAATTTAATTGGGGGGTTAGCCTGGTGAATAGCCTAGGGAGTAGCTCAGTGAACAGATCAATGAGGCTTGTCTACGACATGCATGGAATTAACTTTCGTGATGACGGAATAATAGACTATGTTAGTGAAGGTCTTATAATTATGGACTTTTTTTGTCGAAATATTGCTTTACATTGTATTAGAGTATCAAATTATTCAACTACAATAGGCAAGCAGCTTGGACTTTCTGCAAGAGAAATCAATCTGCTCTGGTGTGCATCTGTTTTTCATGATATTGGAAAGTGCAATATACCTTTGGAGGTATTACTGAAACCAGCAAGGCTTACAAAAGAGGAATATGAGTTGGTTAAAACACACTCGCGTAAAGGATATGAGTTTATCAGAATGAATAAGCATATGGAAGAAGTATCGGATATTATATTACATCATCATGAAAGGTTTGACGGCAAGGGTTATCCAACAGGTAAGGAAGGACGGGATATTCCATTGCTATCCAGGATAATCGGTGTAGCTGATGCTTTTGACGCAATGACATCAGAAAGACCATATAGAATGGCACTTTCGTCAGACAGTGCACTAATTGAACTAAAAAAAGGAAAAGGGACACAATTTGATGGAGATATTATCGATTGCTTTATAGATTTAATAGAGGGCAACTGTCTCAAGCCTAAAGAGCTTAATATTGCTCTAGGTTTATATTAAAAGGATATGAATAAGAAAGGGGAGAGTTTACATATGTCAAATACACAGGTGGTTGTGTTTAAACTTAACAATGAATATTATGGCATAGACATACTAAAAGTAAGGGAAATAGGGCCTTACATTGAGTCGACCAAAATCCCGAATGCACCTGAGTTTATTGAAGGTATAATCAATTTCAGAGGTGATATCATACCAATTATAAACTTGAGGAAGGCATTTATATTAGAGGGTAGCAAAGATACTAAAGGTACAAGAATAATAATTGTAAATGAAGGGGAAAAGCAGCTGGGGATAATTGTAGACGAGGCTTCGGAGGTTCTATACATTAATAGTGAGAATATTGAATCTGCATCTGAGATTGTAGCGGGAAAGAAAAAGAGGTTAATTTCCGGCATAGGGAAGGAGCAGGATAGGATTATCATGCTGCTTGATTTGTCTGAATTGATAAATGATAACGGCGATATCACGGAAGCGGTATAAGAGAGGACAAATACCTGTAGAGAAATAATAAGGATAGAAGTTAGTTATTGTGAAATGGAAGAAGCAATATAAAACAAGCAGCAACTGTTAGGAGGAGGAATAAAACATGTTGTCAGAAAGAGAGAATAGCACAAGAATAAGTAAAGGAATAAGCATAAAGTTAAAGATATTTCTTATATGTCTTTTTATTGCTGTATCTCCACTTATTATATTGTTTATTAGCAGTTACAGTACAGCAAAAGAAAAATTGCTGGATGCCGGTGAAGAAAAATCAAAAGAGGTTATACAATATACAATGGGAATATTAACTTCTTATGATCAATTGGTAAAGGAAGGCAAAGTGAGTCTTGATGAGGCCCAAGAGATGGCAAAAACAACAATACTTGGCCCCATGCAAAGCGATGGAGTGAGAGACCTGTCGAAGTCCATTGTCGGTGCTACACCAGACGTTTATGTATATGCATTAAGCAAAAACGCTGATGCTTTGATGCATCCGAATTTAGAAGGAGTTAGCATTAAAGGTTATATAGCAGCCGACGGACAGGATTTGGGCTTGCTCCTTACTGATGAAACAAAATTTAATAAAGTAGTAGAGTATTTATTTGAAAATGAAATGACCGGAGAAACAGGCATAGCGTACGACTACAGAGAATATTTTGAGCCATGGGATTGGATTCTTGCCTATGGCTCCAGTGCAGATCTAATTTATGTCCAACCACTGAAAGGAATGATAAGAGCATATACGGTTGTGGGCACTATTACTATACTAATTGCATTATTAGCAGCTTATATTTTCACCTTAGGACTAACCAGTCCAATCAAAGATTTATCACGAATTATTGACAGATTATCCAAATATGATTTAACTTTTGATGAGAATAGTAGAGCATTAAAATATTTAAGAAGAGAAGATGAGATAGGAACCATTACCAGATCTCTTGCAACAATGCAGAATAATCTTATTACTCTAATAAAAGGAATTTCCAATACAGCTCAGCAAGTGGCATCCTCATCGGAAGAATTGACCGCCACCAGTCAGCAGTCAGCTACAGCGGCAGATGAAGTGGCCAGAACCATTGAAGAAATAGCAAGGGGAGCCGGCGATCAAGCCAGGAACACTGAAGAAGGTGCAGTTCACATTAATGAGCTAGGACAATTGATAGAAAAAGACCAGAAATGTATAGAGGATCTAAATAGTACTGCAAATGAAGTAAGTACGTTAAAGGATGAAGGATTGGAAGGCTTGAAGGAGCTTGTGGAAAAGACAAGCCTTAGTAATAATGCAGCCAAGGATGTTCTTGATATTATTATTAACACCAACGAGAGTGCAACAAAAATAGAAAATGCAAGTCAGATGATTAAAAGTATCGCAGAGCAGACAAATTTACTGGCGCTTAATGCAGCAATTGAAGCAGCCCGGGCAGGAGAATCGGGTAGAGGCTTTGCGGTTGTTGCCGATGAGATCCGGAGGCTTTCAGAGCAATCTAATTCATTTACAGAAGAAATTTCTGATATAATTCAAGAATTAACAGGCAAAACACGATATGCGGTACAAATTATGCAAGAAGCTAGTAAGGTAGTAGTTTCTCAAGCAAAAAGTGTAGAAGAGAGCAGTGAAAAATTTGAAGGAATTGCTGCTGCTATTGAAAAGATGAAGAAGGTCATAGCAGATGTTAATCAATCAGGACATGAAATGGAAATAAAGAAAAACCAGATTATTAGTATAATAGAAAACCTTTCAGCTTTATCGGAAGAAAACGCAGCAGGAACACAGGAGGCATCAGCCTCAATAGAAGAACAAACTTCGTCTGTTGAGGAAATAGCAAATGCCAGTGAATCCCTGGCTAAACTGGCGGAAGAAATGCAGGGGAGCATTAGCAAGTTTATGTATTAAAAACAAGTGTTTCAACTGTAATAGAAGAAGCCTTTATTACTTAATGTGAATGAATACTGACTTATACGAAGCGGTACTCTATATTAAACGAAGGGAAAATTTTAATGAAAAAAGATAGATCAAAAAGTGTTGGGATTTTTTTAAAACTAATTGCTTTTTCTCTAATTCTCGCTATATTGCCATCAGGGATAATTAGTATGATCTCACTCAATAAGTTCAAGCATGAAACTGAAGACCAAGAAGTACTGACTATGAAGATCAGCGTAGAGGACAAGCTTTCTCAGTTGAAGCAGACTGTTAATGACTCTATGCAGTTAAACAAGAATATTGCTTCTGCAACTAGCATAATCGAACTGTCAAGCATAATAAGCGGTAATGGGCAGGTGTCATATACTAAAGAGGAGATTGACATAAGAAAAAAAGAAGTTGCCAAATACTTAGAGAACATTTTCACAGAAAGCAATGGCTTCTATGAAAACATTTTCCTTGGTGATGCAAACGGATTTATTGTAGTTGATGGAAAAGACGGTGCGTCAATTGGGGTCGACTTAAATGGAATGGATTTTTTTGAAGGTGTCAAAGCGACCGGAAAACAGTTTCTAGGTGATACGATGCAATCTCCTGTTACTAATAGACCTGTAATTGTCATTGCATGTCCTATATATGACAGCAATGAGAAACTGATGGGTGTACTTGCATCCTCGATGGAGTTTAACGAGCTGACTAAACCGATTATTCAAAAAAATGATAATGTTGAATTCGGTTATGGAATCGTCAGTAGTAATGGTATGGTTATCTCTCACCAAAACAAAGATTATATATACACGGTGGATTTCACTAAGGAGAATCCTAGCATGAATGCACTGTTTGAAAAGATGAAGCAGATGAATTCAGGAATGGGATTTTATGAGTTTAAGGGTATAAAAAAAGTCATGGCCTATACTCACTTTGAAGAGAAGGGCTGGTATATATTCACAGCATACACGGTTGCAGATTATATGAAACCGGTAAATAGTATTAGGACCTTCATTTATATACTTCTGCTAATAACAGTAATAGTTACCGTAATCTCTGCTTTTTTATTTGCGAAGTCTATTTCCAAGCCATTGCAGTATTTATCAAATATATCCAGTGAAGTAGCAAAAGGAAACTTAACAGTGACGCTTAAGACTATGAGTTCTCAAGATGAAATTGGGCAGTTGTCTGGGCATTTTAACACTATGATTAATAATCTGAAGGATATCATTACAAATGTCGTAACTGAAAGTACTAAGACACAGAACATATCAGTTGATACGGGAAGAGAGTTTTCAGAATTGCAGCAGTCAATAGAAAATATCACATCCACTTCAGAGGAGATCTCGGCCGGTATGGAGGAATCAGCGGCTTCAACCGAGGAAATAACAGCATCGGCGGAAGGCATCTCATCCGCGGTAGAAGAGGTATCTAAGAAAGCTCTAGATGGGGCCAATATGGCAATAGAGATGCAATCCCGGGCCGCTGTATTAAAAGAAAATGCAATTATAGCCAAGGCTAACACTCAAAACCTGTTAAATCTCACAAAATCAAAGTTGGAATTAGCAGTTGAACAGTCTAAAGTTGTAAACGAAATTGAAACTTTAACCAGCGATATTATGGCAATTGCAAGTCAAACTAATATGCTGGCACTTAACGCAGCTATAGAAGCAGCAAGAGCGGGTGAACAGGGAAGGGGCTTTGCTGTTGTAGCTGATGAAGTAAAGGGTTTGGCTGAACAATCATCTGCTACTGCATCAAATATTAAAGAAATAATTCAAAAGGTAACAAAATCGGTAGATAATTTAGTTGACAGTTCTAATGGTCTTTTGAATTTTGTAGACAGTGATGTTACAAGTGATTATGAAACCTTGGTAAAGACCGGAGAACAATATGATCAGGATGCTCAAATGTTAGCAAGTATAATGCAGGATTTTAGCGCAACTTCTCAAGAATTGACCGCTTCTGTTGCACAAGTAGCCAAAGCGATAGATGAGATAGCCGCCTCTGTTAATGAAGGTTCATTAGGAATTAACGAAATAAGTGGAAACATACTGAAAATAGTAGAAAAAGCTGATAAGGTAGATATACTGGCAAAGCAAAATAATGAAAGTGCCAACCATCTCAGTACAATCGTTAAGAGGTTCAATGTTTAACCTAAACATAGGGGCTATTAAGCTGTTTATATGTATATGCCTGTAGATTACCTTATAAGAGTAGTGTGATTTACATGAAAGGATGATTTGAGTGAAAGATGAAATTCAATCAGTAATATTCAAGCTTGGAGAAGAAGAGTGCGGGATAGATATTCATATAACAGTATGGAACTAAGGTTATTTGATTTTTGAAGCAGATAAGGGTGAATTAAATTCGCCCTTGCTTTTTAAACTATAAGGAGGTAAAAGAAAATGAGACTGCAAACAAAAATAACATTACCAATAATTCTTGTTCTGACAATAGCCTTTTTCACGCTAGCGGGGGTAGCTTACTATTACTGCTCGGCACTTCTAAATAACAATATGGCTGAAATAACCGGAGGAAAGCGGGAAGAGGCTGTGTCATCGCTGATACTACAGCAGGAAAATTTGTCAGAGCTTAAGAAAGAACTGAATAGCAACTACATTGATAAAGCAAAAATGCTTTCATTGATGATTGAGCAAAGGCCAGAAATACTGAATTCTTTGGATGTGCTGAAAAGGACGGCAACAGTATTAGGCGTGGAAGAGATTCATATATGTGATGAAAACGGTATCATTGTATCAGGTAACATACCTGAGTTTTTTGGCTTTGATTTTAAATCAACAGAGCAAACAAAACCCTTCATGGAAGCTGTAACTAATAAGGATTTTGCATTAGCTCAGGAGCCCTCCGAGAGAGGTGTTGACAAAGCCCTGTTCCAGTATGTAGGTGTATCAAGGCAGGATAGACCCGGTATTGTGCAGGTCGGTGTAAAACCAGAAAGGCTTCAGAAAGCATTAAAAGCAGCAGACATTAAAAATGTCGCTAAAAATATGCTGTTTGGTGAGGATGGCTATGTTTTCATAATCGATAAGAATACAAATACAACGATATCTCATAAGGATGAAAGTATGATTGGTGATGATGCGACTCAATTACCGTTTTACAAAGAAATGTTAGATAAAGAAAATTCCGGATTTGATTATGTTTCAAGTGGTGTAAAGAAATATATGAGCTATGAGACAGTAGATAATTATATAATTGCGGCAACCATACCTGTTAGCGAGTATACCGGTGGACTCAGTTCATTGTTGAGAAATGTGGCAATTATTTCGATTATGGCACTATTGCTGTGTATATTAATGATATTCAAGAGCTTAAGAAATAATGTAACAAAAGAAATCAACATAATTCTCGAGGCACTGGAGTCAATTGGAGAAGGTAATCTCAATATCAGCTTAAAAGCAGAATCAAGCAGAGAGTTCCGGCAATTGAGCAGTGGAATAAGTGAAATGGCTGATAATTTGAAACAGATGATTATAAACATTACTTCAATAACAGACAAACTAAAGAATGCAGCATATATTGTGTCTGAATCATCAAGAAATTCTAATAAAGGTGCTGAAGAAATTGCTAATGTCGTAAATGATCTTGCAAAAGGGGCAAATGAGCAAGCGGAAAGCGTGGCAAATGGTGCTGAATCGGCAAAAGATGCTTTAGTGAGATTTGAAGCTATAGCAAAGAATATCAAGTATACTGTGGACAGCACCGCTGCAGTTAATAAGTTCGTTGGGGCAGGAATCAGCACAATAAGTATTCAAAATGAAAAAATGAGAAGAAATGCAGAAAGCTCACAAATGGTTGATACTGCAGTAGATGATTTGACAGACAAAGCAAAGGAAATAGGAGAAATAACTAATGTTATTGCAGAGATTGCAAATCAAACAAATATGCTTGCGTTGAATGCTGCTATAGAGGCTGCAAGAGCCGGTGAAACAGGTAGAGGATTTGCCGTAGTAGCTGAAGAAGTAAGAAAACTTGCAGAAGATTCAACTGCAGCTGTCAATCAAATATCAAATATAATTAGTGAAATTCAGGATAGGATCGAGAATGTAAAGGAACAGGTAAATGTATCTTTAGGGGTGGTAAAGGAACAACAGGCAGCTGTTAACGAGACAGAAGAAGTATTTGGTAATATTTCCGTATCTACTAAGGAAGTAGAAAACCAGGTGAATGAGGTTTCACAATCAGCAGATATGATAATAAATAGTATTGTAGAAATAGTAAGTGTTATGGAAAGTGCTGCGGCAGTTTCAGAGCAGAGTGCCGCTTCCACGGAAGAAATAACTGCAACTACTGAAGAACAGCACGCAATAGTGGAAGAACTGAGTCGGACATCAGAAAACCTGACTGAAATGGTTAAAGAGCTTAAAAAATATTCTGATGCTTTTAAAATATAACGCACAATCAATACAACTAAAGGAAGATGGTGTCTGTGGGAGCTTCACAGCTGATACTCCCGAGTATATTGAAAGAATCATCAGTCCTAAATGTAAATAATTTTGTGGGTGAGATAATTTGTATTTATTTGGTTAACTGGGGGGATAAATATGTTCGACTATTCTCTTTATTATGTGTGCTTAGTGCTATCATGTATTATTACAGCTTTACTAGGTTTAATTGCATTGCAGCGAAGTGTGAATAGAGGAGCTGTTGCTTTTGCGTGTTTAATGTTTGGAGCTGCATTATTTTCCTTTTGCTATATTTTTAAGGCATCAAGCTTATCAATATATAAAGCATACTTCTGGCTAAAGGCTGTCTATATTGGAATTGCTTCTATACCGGTATTTTGGTATATTATGATTTACCAGTATACTGGAGAAAAAAGTGAATTATCAAATAAAGTAATTGAGAGACTTTTCATAATACCTTTAATTACATTATTCTTATTGTTTTCTAATACTTATCATGATTTATATTATTCCAATCTTATGCTTACACGCCCCGGGCTTATCAGTATGATTCATTTCGAGAAAGGGCCATGGTATTGGGTTCATTTAGTTTATTCTTATACATTGTTTATAAGTGGTTATGTTCGTTTGTTAAAGGAATGGTGGTATTCTGACAAAATCTATCGGAGTCGCTTGGGCATTTTTTTAGCAGGTGCTGTTGCACCATGGTTTGCCAATATACTGTATCATATGCGAAGAACCCCACAGGGTATTGATTTCAGTCCGGCGTCATACGCAATAGCCGGGTTGATTTTTGCATGGGGAATATACAGGTATGGTGTTTTCGAGTTAATTCCGATAGCTCGGGATAATGTCTTTGAAGCGATGAGGGATGGAGTAATTGTATTTGATTTGCGAAATCGTGTAGTTGATTTTAATTTGGAAGCTAAAAACATTATGAAAGATATTACTGATCTCGAAATCGGGCTAACGTTCAATAAGGAACTTGAAGGTTATTTCGACATTTCAAGTACAACGATGCCTGGACTATGTGAACAACGTGAAGTAAAAATTACAGTAAAGAATGAAATGATTTACTATAGCTGTATTTTATCTCAGATAATGAATAAAAAGAAAGATGTAGTCGGAAAAACGCTGATAATGAGAAATATTACGGATCAAATAAAGTTAAGAGAACGCTTAAGGACTCTTGCGACTTTAGACGGACTTACTAACATTTTTAACCGGAGGTATTTCCTCGAATTAGGCCGTATAGAGTTGGAAGAATATGAAAGCAAAGAACAGCCTTCAGCTATAGTCTTGTTTGATATTGATTTATTTAAGAAGATTAATGATACATTTGGGCATGAAGCAGGAGATAATGTTCTTTGTACAGTCGCCAAGGTCTTTGCAAATTACTTGCGCAGTACGGATATTTTTGCCCGATATGGTGGAGAAGAATTTGTATGCCTGCTGCTGAACACAAACTCTGAGACGGCAATGCAAATAGCAGAACGTATTAGAATTAATCTAAACTATTCACCGTTAGATTTTCAAGGTAATTCATTAAGAGTAACTGCAAGCTTTGGTGTTGCAGGGACAGATTTGGTTGGTAAAACCAATTTGGAGGAATTATTAAAGATGGCAGATAAAGCTTTATATGATGCAAAAGGAAGAGGTAGAAATTGCACATGTCTTTTTGCAAGGGGCCTTAATAAGATATCCCAATGGCAGTAATAGAAATTATGTTGTTAGCATGAGAATAGATTGAAAGTAGGCATTATTGATATAATATGGAGCTAAAAGCGGTATCAGAATATGTGAATTTTCGGAATATTTTATATTGACGTTCATAAATAAGTTTTGTTATTATTGTTGTAATAAAACAAATTACGACAAAATATAACATTTTTTTCGTTTTGAGGGGGTTATTATATTAGATAGATCAGTAGAAAGATTAATGGGACTCACTAGGAATTAATTGAATGGCCAGACGAACTGACATATTAGAAGCTTAGTATAACAAGTGAAATAAAACTGAAAGCGAGGGTTATTTATGAAGTCGATAAAGAGCAAATTGGTTTTAAGCATGTCAATAAGTATATTGGTAGTACTAGGCATTATTGTAGGTATTGTCGGGATTACAGTGCGCAGCAATACATTAAATCAAGCGTACAGCTCGGTTGAATTACAAGCGAAGTATTCATCTAAAAAAGTACAGCAAAAATTAGAGTTTGCTATGAATATCTCACGAGCACTCGCTCATAGCTTTGAAGGTTTAAAACAAGTTGGAAGCACCAGCAGAGATGATATGAACATGATATTGAAAAATGTCTTGTCTCAAAACCCTGATTTCCTCGGAATATGGACTATATGGGAGCCGGACGCATTAGATGGAGAGGATAGCTTATATAAGGATACAGAGGGTAGTGACGGTACAGGCAGATTTATACCTTATTGGTATTGGTCCGGAGGAAATATATATAACCTGCCCTGTGAAGCATATGAGGTGCCTGGAGACGGGGACTATTACCTTCTTGCAAGAAACTCCGGAATGGAAACAATCCTCGACCCGTTTGAATATGAGATAGAAGGAAAAAAAATATTAATGACATCCATTGTAGCTCCTATTATTGATAATAATAAGGTCTTGGGTGTAGTAGGCATTGATATATCGTTGGAAGCATTACAGTCAATCAGTGATGAAATAAAAATAATGGAAACCGGTTATGGTACAATTATCTCTAACTCTGGAATATATGTTACACATCCGGTTAAGGAACTGGTAGGAACAAATATGTTTGATACGGAAATTGAGCAAAAAGAAGAAATTCTAAAGGCGGTAAAGGATGGAATAATAAATACCACCTTTCAACAGGATGATACAATAGGAAAGCAAGTATATTCAGTCTTGGCTCCAATTGAAATAGGGAAATCAAAAACTCCTTGGGCAGTAGCAACAGTAGTTTCAATTGATGAAGTCACTGAGGCAGTAAATGAATTAATATTATTAATAACGGGTGCAGGGCTTATTGGTGTTCTGGTTTTGCTCATTATTATCTGGTATATTGCCGGAATGATAGTAAATCCCATAAAGGTGCTATCCCAGCTTATTGATAGAATGGCAAAATATGATTTATCTATTGAGGAGAACTCAGCGACTGCAAAATATATAAAAAGGAAAGATGAAATAGGACTGATTACAAATGCATTAGCAACAATGCAGAACAATCTTATTACGCTGATAAAAGGAATTTCCAATACATCCCAGCAAGTGGCATCCTCATCGGAAGAGCTAACTGCCACCAGTCAGCAGTCTGCTACGGCTGCAGATGAAGTAGCCAGAACCATTGAAGAAATAGCAAGGGGAGCCGGTGACCAAGCAAGGAACACTGAAGAGGGAGCAGTACATATTAATGAATTAGGTCAATTGATAGAAAAAGATCAGAAATATATAGAAGAGCTTAATAGTACTGCCAATAAGGTAAGTACATTAAAGGATGAAGGGTTAGAGGGCTTGAAGGAGCTTGTGGAAAAGACAAATGCAAATAATAAAGCATCGAAGGAAATACAGGATATTATTATTAATACCAATGAGAGTGCAACAAAAATAGAAAATGCAAGTCAGATGATTAAAAGTATTGCAGAGCAAACAAATTTGTTAGCCCTTAATGCAGCAATTGAAGCAGCCAGGGCAGGAGAAACGGGAAGAGGCTTTGCTGTTGTCGCCGATGAGATTCGAAGACTCTCAGAGCAGTCTAACGAGTTTACAGGTGAAATATCAGAGGTAATTCAAGAATTAACCGGTAAGACACGACATGCTGTGGAGACAATGGAGGAAGTTGGTAAATTGGTTGTCTCACAAACAAAAAGTGTAGAAGAAAGCAATGAGAAATTTGAAGGGATTGCTGCTGCTATAGAAAAAATGAAGCTGGTGATAGCTGATATTAACCAATCAGGACATGAAATGGAAGCTAAAAAGGGCCAGATAATCGGTATAATAGAAAACCTTTCAGCCATATCGGAAGAAAACGCAGCCGGAACACAGGAGGCATCGGCCTCAATAGAAGAACAGACTTCATCTATTGAGGAAATAGCAAATGCCAGTGAAGCTTTGGCAAAGCTGGCGGAAGAAATGCAGGATAGTATTAATAAGTTCAAATATTAGAAGCACAGCCGGGATAATCCATAGCAGCAAATATAAATACTACAGTATTAATAGCTGTAGTATTTATATTTTTGCCTTTATCTATAGATTATTGGAATATTTCCAAGCTTATGATATAGGATATAGTATGATATTACAATCACAGGGAGTATTATTGCAGGGAGGGGTAAGGATGGTTAAGATATCAGAGCTGAAACAGAGGGAAGTAATAAACATAAATGACGGCAGAAGGCTTGGAATTGTATACGACGTGGAAATCGACATGGAAAAGGGGCGGATTGATGCAATAGTAATACCGGGGACAGGAAGGGTACTGGGACTGTTCAGCAAGGAGAGCGATATAGTGGTCAGCTGGGAGAGCATCAAGAAAATTGGCACAGATGTAATACTCATTGAAGGCGGGGGGTATTAAAAAATGCGACAATGTCGCATTTTTAAGTCGCGAGTCACTAGTCTCCAGTCGCTAGATTTTGCAATACCTTCGAAGCCTGAGCTCAAACCTAGCGACTAGTGACTAATGACCAGTGACTTAAAATGTACTTCTAGTACATTTTTGTCTTTTTTACGACAATAGGAGAAAGGAAAAGAATAGCAGAGATAATATATATTATTTCATTATTTTGGTATAATCAGAAGAGTGATTTTACTATATCATGTATATTATAATACAATAGAGCACAATATATTGATGCAAAAATAGGAATGGAGACTCATACAAATAGTAATATAAACTCTGTTATTACGACATATTTTTCCATATACTTAGAGAGGAGGGATGACTATTGAAGTGTCCTTATTGTGGCTATAGTGAAAGCAAAGTAGTAGACTCAAGACCTACTGTTGAGGAAGCAGCGATAAGAAGAAGGCGTGAGTGTGAAAAATGTACAAAGAGGTTTACTACCTATGAAAAAATTGAAGAAATGCCTCTTATAATTGTCAAGAAGGGCGGCAGAAGGGAAGTCTATCAGAGAAGCAAAATGATGAACGGGCTTCTAAGGGCATGTGAAAAGCGGCCTGTTTCAATCTCTCAGATTGAAGCGATAGCAGATGAAATTGAAAAAGAGCTGTACAATTCCTTGGAGAAGGAAATAGACAGTAAAAAAATAGGAGAGTTGGTAATGCAAAGGCTCAAAAAAATTGATGATGTTGCATATGTGCGGTTTGCTTCAGTTTATAGGCAGTTTAAGGACATCAATACTTTTTTGGAAGAGCTAAACAAGCTAAAAAACGAAAGATAGGGGGAAGCTGAATGTTCACAAAGATTCGCAAAAGAGATGGTAGAGTAGTAGATTTTACAAAAGAGAAAATTACAAGTGCAATATTCAAGGCAGCGCGGCAGGTAGGGGGAGAAGACTACGAAACCGCAGAAAATCTTACGGAAAGAGTGATTTCCTATCTTTTTAAGCACATCAAGGATGAGATTCCGGATGTGGAAACAGTCCAGGATGCAGTGGAAAAGGTTTTAATTGAGACAGGCCACGCAAAGACTGCAAAAACATACATATTGTATAGATCCAAGAGAACCAGGATAAGAGAGACAAAAAGTGAGTTAATGGATGTCGTTAAGGATATATTGGTGGAAACAAGCAGAGAGAATGCTAATGTCGGGAATTCACCCTCTGCAAAAATGCTGCAGATTGCTTCGGCAGCCAGCAAGCATTATTATCTTAACAATGTAATTCCTGAGGAAATGAGCAAGGCTCATATTGCAGGAGATATTCACATACATGATCTGGATTACTATGGCAAAACATTAAATTGCCTTCAGATAGATCTTACCGAGCTTCTGACAAATGGCTTCAATACAGGCTATGGGTTTATAAGGCCACCTAAAAGAATAGGCTCTGCAACCGCACAAGCCGCAATAATCCTTCAGAGCAACCAGAACGACATGTTCGGAGGTCAGAGCTTCCCGCATTTTGACAAGAGCATGGGGGAGGTAATGAGAAATCAATGCCCTGATACCACTGACAATGAAATATTTCAGGCGATGGAGGGCTTGGTATACAATCTTAACACAATGCACAGCAGGGCTGGTGCGCAGGTGCCTTTCAGCAGCATCAACCTAGGTACCGATACCACTCCAGAAGGAAGAAAAGTATGTGAGGCGATGCTCAAGGCTTTTGATAAAGGCCTTGGAAAAGGAGAAAGCCCCATATTCCCCAATCTGGTATTCAGGTTGAAGGAAGGGGTGAACATGGACCCCGAAGACCCTAACTATGATTTGTTCCAGCTTGCTATGAATGTTGCATCCAGAAGGATGAATCCTACCTTCAGTTTCATGGATGCCAGCTTTAACAATCGTTTCGGGGATGAGGTTGCTTACATGGGCTGCCGTTCAAGGGTAATTGCAAACAGGCATGGAGCTGAAAAATCAGCGAGCAGGGGAAATATCACACCTATTACCATAAATCTGCCAAAACTGGCTTTGAGGACAAAGGATGCAGATGCTTTCTTCCTCGAACTGAATAATATATTGGATTTGTGCAGCAGACAGCTGGTCCATAGATTTAATGTCATTGCTTCCATCAAGGTAAAGGATCTGCCTTTCTTAATGGGACAGAAGCTTTACATGGGCTCTGAAAACCTGAAGGAGCAGGATGAGATAAGAGAAGCAATAAAGAATGGAACCTTGGGAATAGGCTTCATAGGACTTGCTGAGGCCCTTATAGTGCTTACCGGAAAGCACCATGGGGAGGACGAGGAGTCTTGGAAGCTGGGCTATCAGATAATAGAGGGTATAAAAAAGGCTACAGATAATTATTCAGAGCAGTATGACCTGAATTTTGTGGCTTATGCTACTCCGGCGGAAGGAACCAGTGGAAGGTTCATTGAAAAAGACAGAAAAGAATTCGGGGTAATAAAGGGAGTTACGGATAAGGCATATTACACCAATTCCTTCCATGTTCCGGTCAACTACCAGATAAGCATATTTGATAAAATAGAAAAGGAAGCTCCATTCCATAAGCTATGTGCAGCAGGTCACATTTCTTATGTAGAGCTGCCTTCATCACCGAAGAGCAACCTGCAGGCCTTTGAAAAGATATTGATGCATATGGCAAAATGCGATATGGGTTATGCGGGTATAAACTTCCCCATAGACGAATGCAGAAGCTGCGGTGTATCAGGAATAATAGACAACAACTGTGTAAGCTGCGGAAGTGAAGATATCAGGAGAATCAGGAGGATCACAGGCTACCTGTCAACTATTGATAGGTTTAATGATGCAAAGCAGGCAGAGCTTGCAGACAGAATAAAGCATACATATTAGGTCCCTTCCAGGCAATAACTTGCCTGGAAGCGATGCAGCTTTGCTGCACGAATGAACTAAATCAATGAAAACATTTCGCACTATTGAACTATTGTTTAAAGGATTTAGTGCGAAATATATTGGAGGAATCACCATTATGGAATTGAGAGTGGCTGGTATTGTAAAGGAAAGCGTAGTGGACGGCCCCGGTTTCAGATACGTGATATTTGCCCAGGGTTGTACCCATTGCTGTAAAGGCTGCCATAACCCCGATACCCATGCTTTGGATGGAGGCTATATGGTAGACACCGAGGGTCTTATTGAAGATATAAAGCAGAGCAGATACATAGATGGAGTGACCTTCTCGGGAGGGGAACCCTTCCTTCAGGCAGATGCTTTCATACACATTGCGGAAAAGCTGAAGGAAGCGGATATTAATATTGTATGCTACACCGGCTATACCTTTGAAGAGCTTGTTGAGAAGCCGGATGAAAGCCGGTTGAAGCTCCTGGGACTTGTAGACATACTGATTGACGGACCTTACGTGGAAGAGCTGATAGACCTGAGTCTGACCTACAGAGGCTCCAGAAATCAAAGAATAATCGATGTGAAAAGCAGCATGAAAGAAAAAAGGGCAGTGCTGGAAAAGCTATATAGGGAAGTAAGTTAAAACCCGAGGGATAATCCCTCGGGTCTTCATTTCTGATACTCAGCTCTTAAAATACCCATCACAATTGTGTCATAGTATTTGCCGTCCCTGAATATTTCCTGTCTCAAAACCCCTTCTCTTATAAAGCCGCATTTTTCATAGCTTTTTATTGCCCGCTCATTGAAGGAGTATACATTCAGCCGGAGCTTATTGATGTTCATCTGGTCAAAAGCAAAGGCCATCAGGATTTGCATGGCTTCAGTGCCGTAGCCCTTGCCCCGGTATGCGTTATTTCCAATGAAAATAACGGCATTTGCCACGCTGTTTTTCCAATCAACACTGTTAATGCCGCAGTCACCAATATAGTGGCTGTCTTCAATTGTTTCTATTGCAAATCTGTAAGAATCCTTAAAAGCTGAAATTGCTTCGAACCATTTAAGCTCTTCATTGAAAGTTACGGGGTAGGGGATGCCGGATTCCAGATATCTCAGTATCTCGGGATTGTTGATATAATTGAGTTTAAGGTTTATGTCCTCTTTTCTGTATTCTCTCAATCTCACCATTTTTCCCTCAAACATAAGTAGTCCTCCTCATAGGTGAATTTGCAATACATGAGATCTTCATGGCTTGCAGGATTATACTGCCCTAAAAGTGCTCCGAATATTATTAAACTGTAACATATATAGCTCCCATGGAATATTATAGTAGTGATATTATGGTTCAGGAGTGTAAAAGGAAAAGAGGGATATTGTGTTATCTGATAAGGAATATATCAGACATTCTCTGGAGACGAATCTATTTTATTTGAGAATAGTAAAGGAGCATGCGATTTTTGCAGCTGCTTCTCTGCCGCCCAGGGACCGCGCAGTTACCAACAAGCTGGTTGCAATGAAGAACAGCTTTGAGGAACTGCTGTCGGAGTCCATTGAACTGGCAGACAGAGCGGTAAACTATGAAGTATTGGCTTCGGATGAGCTGGTTACTGACTTTACACTGGCAGCAGAGATGAAAACTCAGTTTTTGACGGGCATTCCGATAGATACTGAGCTGACAAGAAGAGAGCTGGAGCTGAGAGGAGAAAAGCCTGGCAGAAAGATGGATGGGCTTTATGAGGAGGTAGAAGCACTAAACAGGGAAGCTATGGTTATGACTAAGTCAGCCATTGCTTTTAAAACCAAGCTCTTAAAAAGCATATTGGAATGCAAGGCATTCAGTTATACCTATCCAGCAATGCTTGAGCATGTCATAGAAGAAAGCCGGTATTATGTCACAATGCTTGAAAAGCTGGAGAAGAGGGATGCTATCGATAGTGTAAAAGAAATATTTAAAGAGGAAATAAACTGGAATCATATTATGGAAGAGCACAGCAAGTTTATCAGAGGGTATCTGGATTCGGAGGAGGAAAAGCTGTTCAACAAGGCAAACAGCTTCGCAAAGGAGTTTGACAGACTTCTGGAAAAGACAAAGCAGGCTGCTGATAACCCTAATATGCTGCCGGAGGTTACCAAGGAGAGCTTGAAGCATGTTATTGGACTCAGGAACTTCAAAGTACAGGGCACCGAGGGAATACTCGCATGCAAAATAAAATCCTTGATACTCCCGCTGCTGTCAGATCATGTGCTAAGGGAAGCAAATCATTATTTAAGACTGCTTAAGACCTTTGAAAAAATGGTATAGGTGCATATAGGGATAAATAGTCTGATGGCTTACTTATATGCCATAATACCTATAGTGTATCGGTAAAAAGCACTATGAAAATTCATAGTGCTTTTATTTATAAATAGGACTTGTATAAATATACGGTGTGGGTAGTGCTGCTCATAGCGTAGGCACTTGTGCTGCAATAAAAATGAGTATTCTGTGGGATAGTAACCATTCATAATTATGAGTAGAATGTAGACATAAACAGTAAAAACAAAGGAGGTCGTTTAGATGATTATTAGATTGTATAATTTCTGGTATGACATAAAGGAAAGAATAAATGACAAGAAAGGGCAGGGCATGGTAGAGTATGCACTGATCATAGGCTTAATCGCAGTAGTTCTTATTATAGTTCTGGGAGACATGGGCACAAGTATTAAGCTTAAATTCCAGGAAATAGTTGATAGTCTTTAACAGCATCAGTTCCCGGCAACTAACTTTCGGAGCGGCTTAATAGCCAACCCCCACGACCCTACTTGGTTCTATCCGGTAGGGTCATTTCATCTATAAAATTGAAGTATATGGAAGGAGGTAAGCCATGAAACTGAATAAGAAAGGGCAATCAATGGTTGAAATGGCACTTATATTACCTCTTGTAATATTGTTATTGATGGGAATGGTAGAATTATCCAGAGTATTCGGCTCCTATCTGCTTGTAACCCATGTTTCGCGGGAGGGAGCGAGACTGGCATCTATAGGCAGGACAGATGCTGAGATACAGGCAAATTTAGCCGGCAAGGCCGGAATACTAAATGTAAGTGAGCTTCAGGTAATATTGACACCTGCAGATGGCGCAAGGACAACCGGAGAGGATGTAAGGGTATGTGTAAAGTATAAGCTTCAGATATATGCTCCTGTGATAAGCAGTATCGTTTCAAATCCCTTTGAAATGGAAGCTAATACTTATATGAGGGTGGAATGAAATGAAATATTTAAAGAATAAAAGAGGGAACAGTTCAATAGTTCTCTTGTTCATGACCACTGCTATTATAGGCTTGATGACGCTTACTGTGGATGCAGGGCTTCTCTATCTGGAAAAGAGCAGGCTGCAGAACACAGTGGACTCTGCGGCATTGGCAGCGATTTCATCATATTCCGAAGGTCAGGACAAGATGAGGGAGGAAGCTATTAAATACGCAGGTTTGAATGGGGTTCCGGCAGAAGACATTTTTATAGATATACTGGAAGACAACAGAAAGGTGACTGTAAGCAGTAACAAGTCTGTCACACTATACTTTGCAAAGATATTCAGCAGATCCAGTGCTGATGTGGTGGCTGAAGCTACAGCGGTTACAGGGCCTATTGTTTCTGTTAAAGGTATTCGTCCCTTCGGGGTAGAGGCTCAGGAATTCATATATGGTGCAACCTATACTCTGAAAAATGGAGGGGGAGGGGGAACCAGCGGCAACTATGGCGCAATAGCTTTAGGGGGAACCGGAGCTTCTAACTATAGAGACAATTTGATTAACGGATATGATGCACATTCAATAAAAATAGGGGACCTGATAGACACTGAGACAGGAAATATGAATGGTGCCACATTTGATGGCATAAGTGAAATATTGGATTCCGACTCCAGCATACATGGAGAGGATATTTCACAGCTTGAGGTGGGCTGTCCAAGATTGATAAAGATACCGGTGATTGATTTTTTGACAGTAGCAGGCAGAAGTGCAGTGAAGGTTGTAGGATTTGCAGCTTTCTTTCTGGACGATGTAGTGAAGGTTAATGGAAAGACAGAGATAACAGGAAGATTTATAAAAAGGATTGCCGAGGGTGAAATTGATGAAAATGGAGAAGGGTCCGGCTTGTTCGGTACTAAGCTGGTTCAGTAGTGTCTTAAATTATAGGAGTGGTGAAAATGGAGAGCCTTAATAAGAAGATACTTGTTATAGCAATCATAATGGCACTTGTTACAAGCTTGCTGCTATATCTTTATATTACAAGGCTGAATAGCAGAACGTCTGATATAGAATATACGGAGATTTACGCTGCAAAATCTGAGATTCCTGCGAGGACGGTAGTCAAGGATGATATGCTGGAGAAAGTGCAGATCCCTAAAAATACTAAAATTATCATGGGATTGTCGGATAAGAGCCAGATAGTAGGAAGGCTGACAAAAGAAAGAATTATAAAGGGAGAAGCAATATTACCGGAAAGGCTCCATACAGGAGAAAAAACCAATATGGCCTTTGTCATCCCTACAGGAAAGCGTGCTGTAACAATAGGAGTAAATGAAGTTACTGAAGTCGGAGATTTTATAATCCCGGGTGATTATGTGGATGTTATTGCAACCTTTGAGGAAGCATCTGTGGATATTGGAGGAAGTAAGATATACTACCCCAAATATACCAAGGCCATATTGCAGAATGTGCAGGTAATGGGGGTGGGTCAAAATATGCAGGTTATTAAGGAACAGGACAGGAAGCTTCCTGCCAGTGTGACGCTGGCTGTGACCCTGGATGAAGCGGAGAGGCTTGTATATGCTGATGAGAATGGTGTGCTGAGGCTTGCTCTAAAGCCTGCAGCTGATAATATCAGAGTACAGACCAATGGTGTAATAAAGGATGATATGGTAGTGCCGAAAGGAAAAATAGCAAATTAAAACTCTAGGAGCAAGAGGGTGGTAGTATGGAAAATAAAATCAAAATGGTTATTGTTGATGATTCTGAGCAGACCAGAGAGAACATTGCATCAATAATGAGCTTTGAAAAAGACATAGAGATTATTGGTGAAGCCGGGAATGGAGAAGAAGCGATAGAAATTGTCAGGGATAAAAGACCCGATATTGTACTTATGGATATCAATATGCCTGTAATGGACGGGATAAAAGCAACACAAGCTTTGACTGAAGAAGGTGCTGAGTCATCCATAATAATAATGTCTATACAAGGCGAGGGGGAGTATATAAAAAGGGCAATGTCTGCGGGAGCAAGAGATTATGTAGTTAAGCCCTTTGGAGTAAGAGAGTTGGTGGATACTGTAAGACGTGTGTATGAGATGGATATGAACAAGAAGAGAAAGAACAATAATATCTCTGCAAGTATTATAGAGTCTAGGATAATAAGTATTTTTTCCACAAAAGGTGGAGTTGGTAAGACTACTATAGCAACTAATCTTGCAGTATCACTATCGAATCTCACGGGTAAAAAGATAGTATTGCTGGATTTGGATTTGCAGTTTGGAGATGTTGCTATATGTCTTAACCTGTATATCAAGAATTCCATGACAGAGTTGGTAAAGGATTTCGCCAATATTGAGCAGGATTCCGGATTGATGGAGGAATACCTTCTGGCCCATTATTCCGGAGTAAAGGTACTTGCTGCTCCCATCAGGCCGGAAAATGCTGAGTATGTTACGGCAGAACATATAAAGAATATAATTGAGTTTCTGAAGGGGAGGTATGATTATATAATAATCGACACCTCCCATGGCTTCAATGATACGGTTATAACTGCCCTGGATATGTCGGATACGATAATATACATTTCAACCTTGGACCTTCCGTCTATAAAGAATACCAAGAACGGTCTTGAGGTGATGAAATCTTTGAATTATCCCAAAGAGAAGGTCAAGCTTGTAATAAATAAGTCAAATGAGAACTTTGGTATAAACCACTCGGATTTTGAAAGTGCTCTTGGAGTAGATATATGGGCAATGATACCGGATGACTTAGCATCAGTAACAGTATCGGTTAACAATGGGCACCCTCTTGTAGCCCATAGGAAATCATCGGCAGTGTCTAAAAGGATCTACAAGCTCGCCCAGAGTATAATTGGTGATGAAAAGGTTAAGAAGAGAATATTTGCAGCGGTATTTTAGAAACACGCAACCAGACTATAGAGTAATACCCGGGAGGTGATTTCATGAGCCTGCTTAAGAGGATGGAACAGGAAAAAACAGAGGTGTTGTCAGAAGGCAGACAACCAAGCAGGGAGATAAAGAAAGAGGATCCCCTTGGTGAGGTTAAGAGTATTATCCATAAAAAGATTATTGAAAGAATAGATACGGGGTTACTGGACAGGGAGGATGAGGAGCAGAGGCTCAATATAGAAATAGCCGGTATAGTGGAAGAAACTCTTAAGGAAAAGGAACTGCACTTCTCACGAACCGAGCGGCAGACAATGATAAACTACATAATAGATGAGTCCATAGGCTTTGGTCCAATTAGCAAGTATCTTCTGGATGAGGAAGTTTCAGAAATAATGGTGAATGGACCGGAACAGGTCTATGTTGAGAAGAGAGGATGCCTGGAGCTTGCTGATACAAGCTTTGATGATAATCAGCATGTGATGAGGATTATTGAAAAAATAGTATCCCCTCTGGGAAGAAGAATAGATGAGAGTTCTCCAATGGTTGATGCGAGGCTTCCTGATGGTTCAAGAGTAAATGCGGTAATCCCCCCGTTATCACTTAACGGACCAACAATAACTATAAGAAAATTTTCTAAAAAGCCCTTTAGCGTAGGCAATTTGATTTCCTTTGGCACTTTGACCCCGGATATGGCACTTTTTATTGAGGCATGTATCAAAGCACGGCTCAATATTGTTGTTTCAGGGGGTACCGGAAGTGGTAAGACTACAACCCTGAATGTGCTTTCCTCCTTCATTCCTGACGATGAAAGAATACTGACCATAGAAGATGCTGCGGAGCTTCAGCTCAGGCAGGAGCATGTAGTGAGGCTTGAGAGCAGGCCTGCAAACATAGAAGGTAAAGGCGCAATCAGCATAAGGGAGCTTGTGAAAAACGCCCTTAGAATGAGACCGGACAGAATAGTAATAGGAGAGGTCAGAGGGGGAGAAGCTTTGGACATGCTGCAGGCAATGAATACAGGCCATGACGGTTCAATCACCACAGGTCACTCCAACTCTCCCAGAGATATGCTGTCAAGGCTGGAGACAATGGTGCTCATGGCAGGTATGGATCTTCCGGTAAGAGCTATAAGGGAGCAAATAGCCTCTGCTATAGATATCATAATACAGCAGACAAGATTGAAGGACGGAAGCAGGAAGATAACCCATATAACAGAAGTACAGGGTATGGAAAAGGACACGATAATACTTCAGGACCTATTCCTATTTAATGAAAAGGGAATAGATGAAAAAGGGAAAATACAGGGAAGCTTCACAGCAACCGGCATAAGGCCGAAGTTCATGGAAAAGCTTGCTAACACAAGAGTATCGTTGCCGAATAACCTGTTTAATCAAGTATGAGAAAAGAGGGATAGCATCATGCTGGAGCTTGTACTGCTGCTGTTTTTTTTGAATTTGATAATTGTTATATACTTGATGTGTTCATTTTTATCCGGCAAAAGGAATATATCCGGCAGGATGAAGCACTATCTTAATCCGGAGAAAAATAAAGAAAAGCCTGAAAAAGAAAAAGGAATCTCCTGGCGTGAGGGTATGGTGGCCTTAAGTAAAACTCTAGGGAAAAGCAAATTGGGAAGCAAGTACAAGGGAAAGGTCGAAATAGATCTCATTCAAGCACATTTGCCGCTAAAACCTGAGGAATACATAGCAATAAATATACTGACCTTCATATCAGCGGCAGTGATTTTTCTTATATTCACAGAAAGTCTGACTGCATCAGTTGGTTTTGCAATGCTGGCAGCATGTGTACCTGGAATCTATGTAAATGCAAGGAAAAGGGACATCCTGCAAAAGCTTGAGCAACAGCTGCCGGATACAATAGCACTTATTTCAAATACTCTGAAATCGGGATACAGCTTTCTTCAGGCAGTTGACACTGCCGCCAAGGAGCTTCCTCCTCCCATTTCTCTTGAATTCCAACAAATACTAAAGGAAATCAGCCTGGGGGTTAATACGGAAAAGGCCTTGGAAAGTCTGGGCAAGAGGGTTCAAAGTCAGGATCTGGAGCTGATTATAATGGCAGTGCTTATACAAAGGCAGATAGGGGGGAACCTGTCGGAGATATTGGACAATATATCTGAAACAATACGCTCCAGGATAAAAGTAAAAGGTGAAATAAAGATATTGACAGCACAAGGGAGGATTTCAGGAATTATAATATCCTTGCTGCCGGTTGCCCTTGGAGTAATACTTTACTTTATAAATCCCTCTTATATTTCCGAGCTTTTTGAGAATCCCGTGGGGTGGGCTATGATAATCCTGGCTGTAGTAATGCAGGGCATAGGGATATTTCTTATCAGGATGATTATTAGAATAGAGGTGTAGTTATGCTTGCGGCTATAATCATAGGTACATTTGCAACGGTATGCTTTATCATAGTGATAGTATTAAACATACTTTTCAAGGATAAGCTGCATATACAGAAAAGGATAAAAGAATTTTTGCATACAGATGTAATGGCCGAAGGTGTGCTGGAGGGTTCCTTTGCAGAAAGGGTTATAAAGCCTGTACTGGGAAAGGCTGATAGCTTTCTGGACAGGGTTACACCAAAGCACTATTATAAGCAGATGGAAAAGAGAATAAAAGAAGCAGGTAGTCCAAAGGGGATTAGCGTAGGGGGAATTGTTTTCTTTCAGATCTGCTTCACTTGTATTTCTGCTGCGGCAGCGATAATACTTAGGATTGCAATAGGTACGCCTCTGCCAAAGGTTTTGGTCATTCTGCTTTCTTTGGCGGGGATAATCAATATACTCCCTAAATATTACTTGAAGCATAAAATTGTTGTGCGGCAAAAGGAAATTGAACGAAGTCTCCCTGATGTACTTGATCTGCTTACCGTATCAATAGAAGCGGGTTTAAGCTTTGACGGTGCAGTTGCAAAGCTGGTTGAAAAAATGTCAGGAGTGCTGGTGCAGGAGTTTTCAATAGTATTGAAGGAAATGAGAGTCGGGGTATCCAAGAAGGATGCATTCCGGTCTCTTATAGAGAGAGTGCCTGTTCCCGGTCTTGTGACTTTTGTAGGTGCAATAATACAAGCAGATCAATTGGGTATAAGCATTGGAAATGTTCTTAGGATACAGTCCTCCTTGGTAAGGCAGAAAAGAAGGCAGAAAACCCGGGAGAATGCTATGAAGGCACCGGTAAAGATGCTGCTGCCCATGATAATATTCATAATGCCTACGATATTCATAGTGCTTCTTGGACCGGTTCTGATAAAAGTCATGCAGGCTTTTGCAAAATAAGGAGGTACAATATGTTATACAATGAAACAAAGAAAACCATGGTGGTTGCTGATATCAAAATAGCCAGAAGCTTTAAGGAACGCCTGGTCGGACTTATGTTTAAGAGAAGGATCAGCAGCAGCGAAGGACTTATGCTGCTGGGCTGCAATTCAATACATACATGCTTCATGAGATTTGCGATAGATGTTGTCTTTATGGATATAGACCATAGGGTTATATCCATAAAGGAAAAAATAAAACCGTGGCGGCAAAGCGGCTTTGTCCGTAAGGCATATATAGTCTTGGAGCTGCCGGAAGGCACGGTTGGCAGAAAAAATATTTCAATGGGCGATATTTTGATTTTGAGCTGAATCAATCAGCACCGAGCTTCACATGTTTTTTGAGTCTTAAGGTGACAAGTGCTGCAACTATTATTTTAACAATATCCCCGGGTATAAAGGGAAGTGCACCCAACACAATTGCTTGAGAGATGCCTAATCCGGTAATATAGTTCAGCCAGAATACGCCAAATGCATATACCAATAGAATTCCTCCAACTGCATTTACAGTCAGCAGCCTCAAGAAATCAGTCCTTTTGCCCTTTAGTGCCGATATGAAAACAGCTCCGGCAAGAAAGCCTATCAAGTAGCCTCCTGTCTTCCCGATAATAATACCCAAGCCTGCAGCACCACCTGAGAAAACAGGAAGACCTATTGCACCCATCAGGAGAAAGATTAGCACACTAGCAGCCGCATGTCCTACAGGCAGCAGACTTCCTGCCAGCATAACCGCAAGGGTCTGGGCGGTTACCGGAACTGTAGAGAAGGGGAGGGGTATATAAATGTACCCTGAAACTGATATAAGCGTGGCAAATAGTGATATGTAGCATAAGTCCCTAACTGAAAATTTCTTTTGCATGTTTTTTACCCCCTGTTGTTAATTTAAAATTGATAACTACAAACCTAATTATATATATATGACAGTGTATTGTCAACTGTATTTATGTATGAGGTTAACAATACAAATGAAAGATAACATATAACACTGAACACACTGTATACCTTATTAAATCATGCCATTCCCTGCAGTAAATTCTTTTGAAGCTCTATAAGGGGCAGGGGTTCATGCTCATCTATAACATATTCATATCTCAATTCTTCTATTACTCTGTGAGCAAGCTCGTATGCCTGTTCTACTCCGTTGATTTGCGGCATTAGAATTGTGAACTCATCTCCACCCATTCTGGCGAGGACATCATTCCCGTTAAGCACTTTAATCAGCCTTGTTGCAGCTTGCTGGAGCAGCTTATCACCGATATGATGTCCCAGTGAATTGTTTATATTCTTGAAATAGTCAAGATCAATGATAAGGACAGCCAGCTTGCTGTTATTCCTGCCGGCATTTTCAACAGCACTGTTCAGGTATTGATGAAGAAGCTTTCTGTTGGGTAAGTCTGTAAGACTGTCATAATACTCATGGTATTTAATAGTTTCCTCGGACTGTTTTTTTTCAGATATATCCTGGAAGGCAACCAGAACGCCGATTACTTCATCCGTATCATTTTTTATGGGAGATGCGGAGCCAAGAATCAGATGTTGGGAGCCTCTTTTGGATATAAGCATATTGAGGCTGTTGAAGTTGACCGGACATCCCTAGTCAAGAACCTCCTTTACAGGGACTTCATATTGCATTCCCCTGTCTGTATCTATGATATTCAGCACTTCATCCAAAGGCTTGTCTATACACTCCTTTTCAATAAAGCCTGTAAGCTGTTCTGCAGCATGATTTATAAAGGTTACTCTGCCTTGACTGTTAACTGCCATTACACCATCTGTTATACTCAGAAGTGTAATCCGAAGCAGTTCATGTTCCTTCTTCAGATTGCTTGTGGCTTTGTCAACCATTTTCCGGAGCTGCCTTATAATGGCATTGGAGGACATTGCAGTAGTGATTATCACAAATAAAAGAAATATGCACAAGGACATAAACATTCTTTGCTGATTGGTTCTGAAATTCTCCGAATGTCTGTAAAAATGCTTCTGGAAGGCTTGCTCGTACAGGCCTGATTTCTTCAGCTTTTTAATTTGTTCATTAATGAAGGGTATAAGCTCAGGTCTGGTTTTACTGACACCAAAAGCCAAATCAATCGGATAAAGATTTATGATATGGGGTGATATGTCATTGGACATCTGAAGCTTTACAAGCAGGTAGTTTGTTACTTCCTGGTTCCCCAAAACAATATCTATACTGTCTTCTTTCAGGGCATGGATACATTCCTCCAGGTCCTTGAAGGTAAAGTAGTTTTTTATGCCAAGTTCATTTTGAAGTATTGCCTCAGAGTAGTCGGACTTTTGTACCCCCGATTCTGTACCCTGCAATATCTGTAATTTCACTAATTTTCATTGCTCTTTTTGCATATACAGCTCTGAAGGTTTTGACTACGGGCTTGGAAAACAGTATATCCTTTTTTCGATCTTCAGTTATGGCCAGTAAACCACATATGTCAATTTCACCTTTTTTTATCCGGTCATAGACTTTGCTCCAGGTATCAGAGGAATACCGGACATTGTAATTGCCTGCGCTGAATATTATATTGCCGAGATCCATACCGAAGCCATAGACTTCATCACCGGAGGAGTATTCAAAAGGCGGATGGCTTTCGTCAACTTGATATATCAGCTCGGTTGGGGGTTGTTCAGAATAAGAAATGCTTGAGGCAGAAGAAGAGATGGATAAAACTGCAAGGGTTATCAGTAAAACAATGCTTATAATAAATTTTCTCAGCATATTATTACACACTCACTTCCGCAATAAATTACTGTATAGTGAGCAATAATACTCACATATGAAAAATGGTTATTATTACATATAAAGCTTTACCATATACATATTCTGCATAAACCTCCTTTATCCTTCAATATTAAACATAAATTGCAGGATATAATTGGCGGATATTGTAAAATAATCTGAGGAATGCCAGGGTAGGTTTTGTGATGGAGCTGTATATATACGGATGTTCAGAAAGTCTACACCTTAATTATTCAGAGAGGATTACAAATTTGAATTGTTCAAGGCGGATAAGCTTAAAGGTGGAGGTAGTCAATAATCAAACTGAAGAGACCTGTGATAATTCACAGGTCTCTTTAAAGCTTAAATGGTTGATATTATTTATATTATACTATACCCTGAGCCTTCATAGCTTCTGCTACTTTAAGGAAGCCTGCGATATTGGCGCCTGCAACCAGGTTGTAGCCGAATCCAAACTCTTCGGCAGCTTTCATTGCATTGTTGTGTATGTTGATCATTATCTGATGAAGCTTCTGGTCAACTTCTTCTGCTGTCCATGAAAGTCTCATGCTGTTCTGGGACATTTCAAGGGCTGATGTAGCAACTCCGCCGGCATTGGCTGCCTTGGAGGGTCCAACTATCAGCTTATGCTCGAGGAAGTACTCAACTGCTTCGTTTGTACATGGCATATTGGCAGCTTCGCAGACATACTTGACACCGTTGGCAACTATTTGTTTTGCATGCTCCAACAGGATATCGTTCTGAGTAGCAGCAGGTATTATAATATCAGCTTTGACATTCCACGGCTTTTCCCCAGGGAAGAACTGAACTCCATACTTATCTGCATAGTCCTTAACCATATCTCTTCCTGAATTACGCATTTCAAGCAAATATTCTATCTTTTCGCCTACTACTCCATCCGGATCATAGATGTATCCGTCAGGGCCTGAGAGTGTAACAACTTTTCCGCCTAATTCGGCAACCTTTATGCATATACCCCATGCAACATTACCAAAGCCGGAAATAGCAACTGTCTTGCCTTCGATTGTATCACCTTCATGCTTCAGCATTTCATTACAGAAATAAGTAACACCATAGCCTGTAGCCTCAGGTCTTATCAGGCTTCCGCCATAAGAAAGGCCTTTTCCGGTAAGTACGCCGTTTTCAAATACACCTTTGATTCTTCTATACTGTCCGTAGAGGTAGCCAATTTCTCTTCCGCCAACACCGATGTCACCTGCAGGAACGTCGACGTCCGGCCCGATATATTTGTAAAGTTCGGTCATAAAGCTCTGGCAGAATCTCATTATTTCTGCATCTGACTTGCCTCTTGGGTCAAAGTCGGAACCGCCCTTGCCGCCGCCTATTGGCAGACCGGTCAGGGAGTTTTTGAATGTTTGCTCAAAGCCGAGGAATTTGATGATTCCTATATATACTGAAGAATGGAATCTCAAGCCCCCCTTGTATGGTCCAATAGCTCCGTTGAACTGTACTCTAAAGCCTCTGTTAACCTGTACCTTACCTTTGTCATCCACCCACGGCACTCTGAATGTGAACTGTCTTTCCGGTTCAACCAGGCTTTCCATGATACCAAGCTCTATAAAATCAGGGCGCTTATCAAGAACTGGTACTAAGGAATCAAGAACCTCTCTAACAGTTTGATGGAATTCCGGCTCTCCAGGATTTCTCTTTACAACTCTTTCGTAAAGTTCCTCGCAGTATTGTTTTGCGTTCATAGGTATCTCCCTCCAAATATTAATTTTTGTTCGTACACAGCTGTCAAAATTTTGAGATTTTTATAAACTCATATATAATATTCAAGCTTATATTACGCCCATATATATTATATAATAAGTTGCAAAATAGAGAATAGGTTTTTTAGAAATTTTCCCGGTTTAATTAAGTATTTTATCGGAAAATTCAAAAAATAGTATAGCACATAAAATTAATTAGCTATATTATATCTTCTATATAGAAATTAAAAATCCTGCGTATTCTTTTAGCAATTTATAAATTTGATATAATTTTCACAGATAATTTATTTTGACAAAATGTTCTCAATATTATAATATATACAAAAATTGATGGCAAAATTCAAATATATATTTCGCGAAAAGTTTCCTTGGCTGTTATGGAATTCGTACTATATCCAATGTAAATATTTTTGTGCTACAATATATTCATGATAAAGGGAGAATTTGTCCCAAATCATGCAAATGAAGAAGCTTTAGTACAAAACACATAGTTTAATAATTAAAAAGACAAATATTTGTATTGCAGAGTAAGGGGGAAGCAAGGAATGAAAAAAGTACTGACTACTTGTGGTTATTGCGGCTGTGGCTGCAGCTTCTATGTAAATGTCCGGGATGACGAGGTTATAGGAGTAACTCCGGAAGCAGGCCATCCTGTAAGCCAGGGCAAGCTATGCGTCAAAGGCTGGCAGGGATATACTTTTGTCAACCATCCCGATAGGTTAAAGCAGCCTTTAAAAAGACAGAGGGATGGAAGCTTCAAGGAGATGGCCTGGGAGGAGGCAATAGAGAGTACAGCAGAAGAACTGAACAGGATAATATTTGAATATGGACCTGAAGCTATCGGGGTATTGTCCTCGGCAAGATGTACCAATGAAGAAAACTACCTGATGGTAAAGTTTGCGAGATCGGTATTGAGAACAAGCAATATAGATCATTGTGCCCGTTTGTGACATAGTCCTACAGTGGCTAGTTTAGCTGCTGCATTCGGTAGTGGTGCAATGACCAACTCGATAGATGAGCTTTCAAAGGCAGATGTTATATTTATTATAGGATCAAACACAACTGAACAGCACCCTCTCATTGGAATGAGGATAAGAGAGGCTGTATTGAAAAACAGTGCAAGGCTTATTATTGCAGATCCCAGGCGCATACCTCTGGTGGAGCATGCTGCAGCATATGCGCCGTTGAACCCGGGAACCAATCTTGCTTTTATTAACGGGATGCTTAATGTAATTGTATCTGAAGGTCTGGCAAATGAGGACTTCATTGGAAGCAGGACGGAAGGCTATGAAGAATTCAAAGAGTCTGTCAATAAATATACTCCGGAAGCTGTATCTCTGATAACCGGGGTTGATGCCGATACGGTGAGGGAATTTGCAGGAATGTTTGCAGGAGCTGGAAATGCCTCCATTGTCTATGCTATGGGAATCACACAGCATGTGACCGGCTCGGCAAATGTTGCTGCACTGGCAAACCTTGCCTTGATAACAGGGCAGATCGGAAAGGAAGCCTCGGGAGTAAACCCGCTGAGGGGGCAGAACAATGTACAGGGTGCCTGTGATATGGGTGCCCTGCCCAATGTATTCCCAGGGTACCAGTCTGTACTGAATGACAGTATCAGAGAAAAGTTCAAAGCCGCATGGGGCAAGGATACAGCCTGTGACAACGGCTTGACTGTATCCCAAATGATGGAGGAGGCAGCTCACGGTAAGATAAAGGCTTTGTTTATAATGGGTGAAAACCCCATGCTTTCCGACCCTGATATGAGCCATGTGGAGAAAGCTCTGAAGAATCTGGAATTCCTGGTGGTGCAGGATATTTTCATGACTGAGACCTCAGAGCTTGCAAATATAGTATTGCCGGGAACCAGTTTCCTGGAAAAGGACGGCACCTTTACAAATACAGAGCGTAGAGTGCAAAGAGTGAGAAAGGCCATTGAACCTGTAGGAAACAGTATGCCTGACTGGAAAATACTCTGTGCCCTTTTTGAAGCTTTTGGCTATCCGGCTGATTATAAAGAACCCGGTGATATAATGGAAGAAATCCGGAGCCTGACTCCAAGCTATGGAGGAATCAGTTACAATAGAATAGATAAAGTTGGTTTGCAGTGGCCATGCCCTGATCTTTTGCACCCGGGCACAAAATTTCTGCATAAGGATAAGTTTTCTAGAGGCTTGGGGAAATTCACTGTTAACGAATACAGAGATCCGGGTGAATCAGTCAGTGACGAGTATCCCCTTGTAATGACAACGGGACGGATCCAGCATCACTATCATACAGGGACTATGACCAGGAGATCCTGGGCATTGGATAGAGAATATCCTCACGGTTTTATAGAGATACATCCTGCAGATGCTGAAAAGCTGGGAATAAGCAACAATAATAAAGTAAGGGTGACTTCCAGAAGAGGAGAAATTGAAACAGTTGCAATTATCACAGATAAAATCACAAAGGGAGTTGTTTTCATGCCCTTCCATTTTGGGGAAGCTCCGGTCAACAGGCTGACCAACAGAAGCTTTGATCCGGTATCGCAGATACCTGAGTTCAAGGTTTGCGCCGTTAGATTAGAGGGGGTGAAGTAGTTGCTGATATTAAACAAAAAAGATGTATCCAAATTACTTGAAGCATGGTCACTCAGCTTTGATGTGTATGCGCCCACGAGGCAGCAGAATGAAGATGTAATGCTCATGCCCTTTCAGGAGAAGAGTTTTACTATGGACTATCTTAATACTGCAATGCCTGTGAAGGAGTATTTGTTTGAGCAGAAGGAAAACCTGTATAATTGGCAGAAAAATGATGGAGATATACAAATTACAGAATTTGATGCCGGTAAGCTTAAACCGAGAATACTATTTGGAGTCAGAGCTTGTGACGCATATGGCATAGCCTACCTGGACAGGTTTTATGCAGAAGAATTCAGGGATCACAATTATGCCGGAAGAAGGGAAAAGACCTATATAGTAGTAGTAAACTGTACCGAACCGGGGTACAATTGCTATTGCTCCTCTACCGGAGTTGGGCCCTTTGCACAAAAAGGCTATGATCTGATGCTGACTCCAATAGAGGATGAATATTTGGTTGAAGCAGGCTCAGAAAAGGGAAAGGAGCTTATTGACCTTGCAGCTGATTTTTTTGGAAATATTGAGGTCGAAGCAGATGAGCTGAAGGCAGCTCTTCAAAATGCTGTTCTGGAGAAGTTTGTAAGCAGGGTGAATTTAACTAATATAGCAAAGGTAATGGAAGAAACCTACAATAATGAAATCTGGAAGGAAATATCAAAGCAGTGCATAGGCTGTACCGGCTGTACAAGCGTATGCCCCACCTGCACCTGCTTCAACATAGTAGAGGAAGAAGGCTGCTATGGGGAGAAATGCAGGGTCAGATACTGGGATTCCTGCCAGAGTGATTCCTTTACCAGAAATGCCGGAGGACATAACCCCAGAAACGAGGTTTCAAGAGTAAGGTACAGGATTTACGACAAGCTGAAGTATATAGAGGAAAGATTCGGCTTCAAAGGGTGCACAGGCTGTGGGAGATGTATAAATGTATGTCCTGCGTTTATTGATATTATTGAAGTTGCATCAAAGCTTAAGCAGGAGTACAAGCATGATATCGAAGCGATGAAGCAGGGTAATGCAGCAGCTGCAAGATTTGAGATACAGGCGCATAATTCGGAGCATAATAGCTGTGAAAATGTCTATAGGCCCCAAGTAGCCGTGATAAAGGAGATAATTCAGGAAACAAGGGACATAAAGAGGTTTATTATCCAATATGAGGATAAGGGGCTGCATGAAAACTATAAATTTACAGGACAATTTTTTGAGATTACCATATTTGGAGTAGGGGAAATAGCGATTTCCATACCCTTTGGACCATCCCAGAAGGATTACTTTGATTTCTGTGTAAAGAAGGCAGGCCGTGTTACATCTGCAATGCATGAGCTTAAGGTCGGCGACAAGGTAGGTCTCAGGGGGCCTTTCGGAAAAGGCTTCCCCTATGAGGAGCTTAAGGGAAGGGATATACTGATTGTAGGCAGCGGTGTAGGGCTGGCACCGGTCCGGACCATGATTGTAAGGATAATTGAGAATATAAAGGATTTTGGGAAGCTTGTAGTAATAGCCAGTGCTACAACCTATGAAGGACTTGTTTACAAGGAGGACATTAAAAAGTGGAATGAGGTTGACGGGGTCAATGCTCTCTATGCGCTTAGCAAGCCTACTGACAAGGTTGATGCTTATGTAGGCTATATCAATGATCTGCTGCCTGATCTGGGATTGGATTGGGAGAATACTACAGCTATTATATGTGCTTCCCCAAGGAGAATAAAAGCAGTGGCAAAAGACCTTATAAAGCTTGGAATGAAGGGAACTGACATACTTACATCCCTGGAAACCCATATGAGGTGCGGCATAGGAAAGTGCGGGCACTGCAAGGTGGGGAACAAGTACATGTGCGTAGACGGGCCGGTGTTCAACTATGAAGAAATGCTGACACTGCCTCCGGAGTTTTAAATAAAGGGCCCTGAACACTTGAAGTTCAGGGCCTTTTAATCTCTCTCAGGCTTTCATAAGTGTTTTCCAATCTGTGGAAAAGCTCATCAGGAATTGGCAGCCTCTCTAGCTCGATACCTGAGGGAAGCAGTCTGTTTCTTGCTCCCAGATATACTCCGCCCAGGAAGGTGGCGCTATAATGCCACTGTCCTCTGATGGTAGCAAGTATTGACAAGCAGCCGGATGAAAGAGCCGGTGCTACATAAGGCTTGAAGCCCAGATTACGGACTTCAAGGTTGGCCGTTTTTGCTTTTTCTGTAAGGCCTCGGGAAAGAAGGTCATTGTATTTAACGATGCTGTCTGCAATTATCAGTCCTTCACCATGAGGACCGAAAGCTCTGCCTTCTTTTATATAATGTGCCGTCGAATTGCTTAGTCCGGCATAGTAAGCTGCCCGTGCATGCATGACACCGAGCCCGTAACCTCTTGTCTGTTCAGCTGCAAGACCTTTAAAATCAAGCCTGCCGCTGCTGTCGGTATTGCTGAAGTCAAAGGCGGCCTTGCATAATAAATCCACCGGGTCGGATACTACTGCAAATATTCCTTTATAGCAGTTAGCTCTGGCAGATAAGGCATATTGTTTAATTATCCTTAAATTGCCTTCGTATTGCGCAATTCTGACGTCTCCCGGATTTTCGCTTATAGGAGGCACACCCACAGTAACACAGAATATGAACATGTCACAGTCAAAAAGCTGGTCTTCTGATATGGGCAGGACCGGAGGATGGTCAAGTATACCGGAAGGGTCCATGATTTGGTTGGCTTCGAACTCCCAGCGTTTAACCTTATTTGGATCTATGTCATATATTCCTATATCCGATATGCAGTCTCCTCCCAAGAGTCTTAGGCCGGAGACAAGAGTGCCTCCGACATCCCCAAGGCCTACAACATTGATTCGCCACTTTTCAGGTGCTTCAAAGAGCAGGACATCCTCCCAGTTGGGATAGTCAGTGTTTAGCATAGTGACTCTATTGTTATGCACAGCCTGTAATAGCCATGCAGGCAGATTGTCTTCGGCTAATCTGGGGAGAAGCAGCATTCTCAAATTCTCTTCTGAAGTAAAAAGCAGGTCGGACTGGGATACACAAAAGCTTCTTCGTGCAGCTTTCGGAGAGCCGCTTGTCAGTGCGAATATGCGTCCGGTGTCGGAGGCTGCAGCTGCCTCGGAAATTTCATTAATCTGCTCATAGCTTTTCAAGGATACCAAGGTCCTGTTGCAGTGCTTGTAATAAAACATTTTTCATCACCCCCGTCAAATGGATTCAGCATATGATATTCTCGAGTCTGTTTAAAAGCTCCAGGTCATTTTTCAAGTAGAAGGATGGACTTAGACTCAGGTCATAGTCCATATTTTTTCCATGGTCAGGACTCCTGGGTATTATGAATACCTGCCCCATGGATGACAGGGTCATACTTCTTTCGTTGACATACTGGAACTCATCTTCCAGGGTCGACAGTATATCTATCGCATTTTCCATTGCGACTTGTGAAAGCTTGAATATTGATTTTTTAGACGTCTCATTAAGAAATGAAGGTGAGGTATAAGGCAGTATCATATTTATCGAAGGAAGCAGGTTTCTTTTTGGATATACACCTCTCCACAAAGCATCACCACCGATAAAAGGATAAAAGTTGTTTTCGTTATACCATTCTCTCAATCTGGGTATGAAATACGCACAATCAATATCCCGGCCCTGAATCTCCATAAGTTCCTTTCCTCTGCCCGACAGTATCCCTACAATTATCTTCCGTACCTTAAGGTTTTCTTTCTTCAGCAGAGGATCCAGCACCTTTATTCTATAGCCGTGATGAAGGGTATCGTCTACTAGTATGATGGGCTTTCCAAAGGAATGCAGCATCTTTATCTGTATATCCAGATCCAGATAGTAGGGGAAGTTACCAATTTTGTAGCTTCTCATATCAGGACTGAAGAGCTTTTCAGTGTGCAGTGCCTTGGTAACGGTATTGGGAATAATGCTTCTGCTTAGCATGTTGCCATAAGGAACACACATCGCAGGGCCAAGCTTTCTGGGAGTAACAGGTTTTGAGGGAACATCATTCACCTCACATATTTTTTTAATCAGGGTGTTGTACATAATCCCTCTGTCAAAAGGCAATATAAGATTCCCGTCATATACTTCCGCCAGAGTGCTTTGAAGCTTTTTTCTCGTTCTGGATACTACATCCAGAAATGCATTGCTGTTTCGAAAGGGCTCTTTGATAGTGGTTTCAATATCCAGATTCAAGGTGCAGGGAGTGCTGATATTTACTGAAAGCACTTTATTGTCAAATTCCGGACAGGGTATGTCCTTAAAGCCCATAAGATGCAGAACCTCAAGAAGGCCGGATGAGTTGTGTTCATTCAAAGTATTGCTGTAGATTGCATAGTCATAGTCCCTGGATATGCAGTAAGCCAATGTCTCGGCAAGAAGAATCTGCGCCATATTTTCAAGGACTGCACTATTGGCAATGAAAATACCATCTAAACTCACTATTTTTCCGGTTGAGTTGTTTCTAATATATTCTGTTACCGTACTGTTTCTGAATTCCTCGTATAGAAGGCTGAAGTTTACTCTGTGAAAAGCTGAGAAGCCGAGGATTTGCTTCCCGTGCTCAGCATCTCTGATCAGCAGCAGCCTATTTGATGTCTTTTTGAGAAAACTGCCAAACTTGGCTGCAAAGATCTCATAGCTGATACTCAAGGCTGCGGACAGCTCTGTGAGAAGCTCTCTGCCGGCTTCCTCCACGACTTCGATCTCGGTGGATTTTGTCTGTATCATTGATTTATACTGCGGTTCACTCTGATAGAAGCCGTTATTATAAATAAATCTTTGTGCCAAAGGGTCTACAAGCATTGATATATCTCTATTTTCATCCACGTTATTCCGTATTTGAGTAGAACTGATATCTTCATATTGAGGAGGAAGAGACAAGCGGATAACCGTCCCGCCTATTTTGCTCACTGTTTCCTCCAGGGAATTGTCATCACTTTCATATTGACTGTTCAAGCTCTTTCTTTCAAATATTATATGTGAAAAAGTCTGTATGGAGTTTTTGCCTTTTTCCTTCTTATATGCAGATGCATTAATCATGACATCGCTTCCTGCAACGATATATACTTCCGATGCAGGAAAATTATCCTTCAATACTTTTAAATCCAAGGGGTTTGCTATATTTGTGGGATAATCCTCAGGATAAATGTATATATTGAATTCATCTGCTATAGACATATTTATAATATTCTTACGGATAAGATTTGGAAGAGTTTTCTTTGACCAGGAAAATTCATCCACTGCAAGATAAACTTCAAAGCCCATATCCCGAATGGCCTTTGCAATCTCTTTATGTCCCAGGGAGAAGGGGTCAAAAGCTCCGGGGAAGAAAGCGACCTTCTCAGGAACAGCTATGTCAATGTCTTTATAGAAGAAGGTATAATCAGAAATAAACCTGTATATGTTATTCAAGCCTGCAGAATTTGTAAGAAAAAGCAGGCCTTCCTGTATATCATCCTCAAGCAGTGTAAGCAGCTTCTTGGCGATATGGGTAAAAACCTGACTCTTTTCATTAAGCGGGAGAGTTGTCGAACCAAAGATCTCCTTGCCTAAAACGCTGAAGGCAGCCTGCTTTACATTACCATCGTAATGTGCAAGTCCGTTAATGATTATTCCCAGCATTCTGGCTAGTCTGCTTTCATGGAAGCTCTTCTTTTCATTTGACACCTCAATATATGATGGATAATTTGCTATTGCTATGCTTATGGTTTTTAGCATAAGTGAATCCAAATGGGGGGTGGAGCTCTTGATTTTTTCCTTGAAATCATCCAGGACTTCATCCAGCTCGACGGGTTCAAGGGAAAGTATCAATTTTCCCAGGTAATTGGGAATATACTCGGCAAATTGGTATCCGTCAATTTCAAGAGCCCTCAGCATTTCTACAACAATGTCATTCCTCTGTTCTATGGATAAATGGGGTACAATCTGTATCAGAGCTTCTCCGGCACGATTGCGGACATTCTCTGAGGCACTGACCTTTAGAAGGTTGCAGAAATGCATGGCTGAGTAAAACCCGTTAGACTTGGGGTTTTTCAAGGAATTGTCAAGCAGCAGGTCAATCTGGAGTCTTTTTATTACCCACTCTGTTGCTGTTTTAAGATTGCTTAAGGATATCTCGGAAAACTTGTGTATATCCTTCTGACAAAAGTCGGAAAGCATATTCAGTACCATTGGCTCCATGTCAAGGAGACAGGCTGTTTTGTATTTAATAAAGTTTTCTGAAGCGACACCGGACCGTTTAAGAGTATCATATATAAATTGTCTAATACATAAGATAAAGCTGGCTACAGCGTTTTTTTCGCCTGATGCATCAATGGGGTCCGCAAACCGGGATAAAACACTATATGTCACATCCAGAGCGGAAATCCTGAGGGTATTGTTTTTTTCCTTCAACATTCTTCTGACAAACTCAAATATTTTACTGTCCGTCACATGGTCATTGGAGACCGGAATATACCTTATTGCTTCAAGCAGGTACAGCTTGGTCTCGTTACTCCTGCGAATGCCGTCATTATAGTACTTGACAACAACTCTCATGAAGCTTTCCACATGACTCTTGCTGCAATGGGAAAACAATGAAGATATAACGATGCTGATGCTGTAACCCAAGTAGCTTCTATGAAGGGGTACCATCTTGTGATCAGGGTTGGCAAGAAGCTGTATGTATTTATCTAAAAGCTCATGACTGGTCATGAATGGAGTGTCAAGTATGACATCCTCAGGAACCGCCTTGCGGTAGTTTTCATCAAAAGTGGCAATCAGAAGCCCCATAAGCTCAGCACACTGTCTTCTGATATCATCCTCCCAATGAACCAGTTGATCATAAAGGAACTTAATTGTTACAAGCTTTTGCTTCTGTGTGAGATATGTGGAATACTCATCCAGGATTCTTATGTATTCCCGGAGCCTTTTCCAATTGCTTTCACTCCTGGCTGATTCAAGTATCAGATTAAGAGAAGCCTCATCTCTCATCTGATACATGAGGTTTACATTATGATTTATTGCCAGATACTTGATGTTCTTAATTATCTGATTTCCACTTATCAAAGAAAAATGGTAGTTTTTAAGCTTATAGTCCTTAGGGGATTCATTCCTTATCTTGCTGATATCAACTTCTATGCCAAGGTTTATCATATAATTCTCAAAATCTAAAAGCTTGGAATACACACGTTTGTACTTCTTTTCCTTTGCAGCGTCTACATTGTCCAGCTTATCAAGAATAACACTGAAGGAATCCTGGAGGGAGTAGATATACATTTCTTTGATATTATCTGTTGTTCTCTGTTTTATTCTGAAATCTGAGTAAATGAGTATCAGGGATTCAAGAGGAAGATTCTCAAGCTCCAGATCCCAGGTGGAATGATTGGTGGCTATGTGGCCGATATAGGTGATATCGTGGTTTTTGAACCATAAATCGGTATAATAATAGTGAAGATACGGCACTCTTTTTAGTTCCTTTGACTTGCAGCCGTATTTTCCTATATCATGACCTGCAGCAGCTCCGGATACCCTGCCAAGATCGATGGGAATTCCAGTTTTTTTCAATTCTCTTCCTATATATAATGCAAGGGAATGCACGCCGCAAATATGATCAAGGGTATTAAAGCCCAAAACCTCCTGGTTAAGCTTCATCATTTCATATATGTATTCATCATCGAAGGCTTTAAGGAATTTCTTATATTCGATTGGGTTTTCCAGTGCAGACTCCTCATCGGGAGAGAGGAACAGCATGGGATATTTGCTCTGCCAGGTATTATCACTGCTTTCCTTCTGAAATTCAGAAATTGCCCTCAGAATTGCAAGATATATAATACTCGAGTCTTCGAGCTTGTTCAGAAGCTCTGTTGTAACTGTATGAGGGAAGGACTTGTTTAAGGAATACTGGTATACATATTCAAGCCAGCTTGGAGGTATATTATCCTGAGCAAGCTTATCCATAAGACTCTGGCACAGTGTCAGTACAGCGCTGCAGCTGTAATCTCTGTTTTCAACCATCTTATTAAGGTCATCCATGAATTTGGCGTCTTCAATGTATGCCTTTACAGCATTCCATGTACCCTCAGCATCGTGAGTCCGGTATGCTGAGAGCAGGCAGCCGTATATATTGTTATAAAGCCGGGTTAAGTTGTCTGTGTGCATATAATCCTCCTTATGTACCGGAAATTGTGGAGAAACATAGGGTTTCCTTTATATTCATTTGCATTACATTATATTATATTCCAATTATTTTAACTTTTCAAACTTCATTATATTAGAATAAGGAGACAGAATGTGATAAAATATATTCTTAGAGGAAGGGCAAGAGAGTAATAAGTGGATAAAGGAGACGCAGTGATGGGTAACAGACAGCGAATAGACAAGATACTCTCCAATATGGGGTATGGTACCAGAAAAGAAGTAAAGGAGCTTATAAAAAGCGGCTTGGTTGAAATAGACGGGATAGTGGTAAAAGACCCGGGACAGCAGGTGGAGGCTGGTTGTCAGACAATAAACGTAGGAGGCAGCAAGCTCTTTTATAAGGATTTCATATATATATTGATGAACAAGCCCCAAGGGGTTATATCCGCTACTGAAGACAGCCGGGAGCGGACAGTTGTCGATTTGCTTCCCGAGGAATTCAAGGCCTTCGATCCTTTTCCGGTAGGCAGACTGGACAAGGATACCGAAGGTCTATTGCTGCTTACAAACGATGGACAGCTTTCCCACAGGCTGCTGTCCCCTAAAAAGCATGTTCCTAAAACTTATATGGCAAGAGTAATGGGCAGGGTAAGTGAGGAGGATGTAGAAGCCTTCAGCAAGGGTGTAATTCTGGAGGACGGCTACAAGACCATGGCGTCACAGCTTGAGATATTGGAAAGGGGGAGCATTTCGCTGGTTGAGATTACTATCTATGAGGGTAAGTTCCATCAAGTCAAGAGAATGTTTAAGGCAGTGGGAAAGGAAGTCATATATTTGAAACGTAAGTCCATGGGAGAGCTTAAGCTGGATGAAACTCTTGAACCCGGTGATTTCAGAGAACTTAATGAGGATGAACGAAGAATAATTGGTATTGAATGATTAAAATTTTCAGTTGCATGTTTGTCATTTAATTGGTAATATTATTAATTAGATATATGTCGAATTAAGGGGGGTATTGTAGATGCCAATGGAAATATACGGTGAGACCAATGAACCGAATATAAAGGTATTTAATTCTCCTGTCATAGAATTGATCTGTGCGGTTCATTTGCTCACAGATGCTGCACATCACCAATATGAGATAAAATGGGCGGAAGAGATGCTGACCAAGCTTAAGGAAGAAGATTTGAAAGCCTTGGATACTTTCAAGCTGTTTCCGGCAGGAGGAATGAACATACTGAACCTCATACTGGAAAGCGAAGAGCTTACCTCAATAACGCGGTTTATTGAGTACATAGAGCAGCTTGATCTGTTGGATTTTTACTTTTTCTTGTTAAATGAAGAAATAGATAAATCAAGGATACAAAAAGCATTTACCGATAGAAAAGAACGGTATAAGATACAGGAAAAGATCAAGTGGATTGTTGAAGAAAGTGAGCTCATGGAGTTCTTTGAGCACCCAGGGAAAGTAAAGAGCAATACAGTGCACACGTATAGAACTATTATGAAACATGATTTCGTGACAAAGCTGGAGCACTGCAAGGACAGGATGGAAGCAGGAATACAGTACGTAGACAGCTTCAACGGTAAGGACAGCATAGAATCAATTCTTGAAAAGATTTCAGGAAGGCCGAGAAAACTATTTTCCGGCTACAAGGAATATTATGTAATTCCCTCATATTTTGTTTCTCCCCAAAGGTGCATAAGGATATTCTCCGGTGATAAGCTTTATGTGGTTTTTGACTGCAGGGTGACCAGGGATAAGAGGGAAGCACTATTGGATGAGCTTTCCACTATTTTAAAGGTTATTGATGATAAGTCAAGGATGGAGATTCTTCGCTTGCTTGTAAACAATAAGAGCTATGGGAAGGCGCTGTCCGATCTGGTTGGCATTTCCACCCCCACAGTATCCCATCATTTGGACATATTAAAACAAGCGGGCTTTATTAAAGAAGAAAAAATAAGGAATATTAAATATTTCTATGCTGATAAGGAAAAACTCAAAAAAGTGATAGATGATATAAACAAATATTTCTTCGGAGCGGATTAATCTTTGGTTGCATTAAGTGCAACCTTTTTTTATAACGAGTAGGAGCATCTGTTCCACCTTAATTTGTCATGCCCCGTAAGCGAGTTTCATAAAAGGCTTCCTTGATCGTTGAAAAATTTAATGGAAGCCTTTTTTATGCAAAAAAAAAGGAATATTTAAATTTATGTTGTATATAATCATGTACATATAAATTATTAATAGCAGTTACACTGAACATATGCAAGAATATTGCAAATGGAGAGGTATATATGAAAATCAGAGAAATCACTGAAAGCATGGAAAAGCAGAATTTTTCCAAGTACGCTGCCTTAAGTATGAATACAAAAGGGAGGTTGGTTTCAGAGGAGAAGTGTGATATAAGAACCGATTATCAAAGGGACAGGGATAGGATATTGCACTCTAAGGCATTTAGGAGACTAAAGCATAAAACCCAGGTATTCATATCTCCGGAAGGGGATCATTACAGGACAAGGCTTACCCACACCCTGGAGGTATCACAGATAGCACGTACCATTGCAAGAGCACTCAGATTGAATGAAGACCTGACTGAGGCAATAGCCCTTGGGCATGACCTGGGACATACACCCTTTGGACATGCAGGGGAGAAGGTGCTTAATGAATTACACCCCGGTGGATTCAAGCATAATGAACAGAGTCTGCGGGTCGTTGATATTCTCGAAGGGGGGAAGGGACTTAACTTGACCTATGAGGTAAGAGACGGAATTTTGAAGCATCCCGGGGAGCTGGTGCCTGAAACACTGGAGGGCAGGATCGTCAGTTTATCAGACAGGGTTGCTTATATTAACCATGATATTGATGATGCACTTAGAGGAGGAATCCTTGAAATCTCATCAATACCGGAAGAGTGTATGAAGGTTCTCGGATATACACACAAACAAAGGATAAATACAATGATAAATGACATAATAACTGAAAGCATGTGTAAAGAAGACATAATGATGAGCAGCAATGTAAATCAGGCTAGCCGGGAGCTGAGAAAATTCATGTTTGATATGGTGTATATAGGTTCCGCTGCCAAGGTGGAGGAGAAGAAAACGAAAAATATAATTAAGGGCTTGTATGAGTATTATATTCAGAACCCTGAGGAGATACCCGTTGAGGATTTACGGAAAAAGGAGAATGCAAATATAGATAGACTTGTGTGTGATTATATCGCAGGGATGTCTGACCGTTTTGCTATAAATATTTTCACTGAGCTGTTTATTCCATCTCCGTGGCAGGTGTAGAAGAAAAAATGTATAAAATTTCTTATATTTTGAAGGATATTTGGATTGCATGTCGAATAAATTTTAATTCGGCATGTAATTTAAAAACTACCGAGGTATCAAAATGAAAATACTTGTAGATGGGGATGCTTGCCCTGTGACTGCTTTGATTGAGAAAATAGCAGCCCGACATGGAGTCGGTGTTGTTTTTTTTCACAGCACATGCCACCATAGCGACAATTACAATAGAGCCATGGAAAAAATAATGGTTGACAATGTATCGCAGGCAGTGGATATGGCAATAATTAATAAGGCATCAAAGGGAGATATCGTTGTGACAGGAGACTTCGGACTAGCATCCCTTGTACTCGGCAAGAAGGCTTATGCTCTATCCTTCAGCGGGATGGTATATGATGAGAACAATATTGACCGGCTGCTTTTTGAAAGACATATGGCTGGAATTGTAAGAAGAAGCGGCGGGCGGACCAAAGGCCCTGCAAAGCGTTGTGGAAGCGATGACAAGGACTTTGAAAAAGCACTCAGCTTTCTAATTTCTCAAAACATGAAGGATATTTAGAATAAATGGAGAATAAATATATAAATTATTGATAGAATGTTTGAATAAAATAAAAGGTGGAAAAAGTGATGCTTTTCTCAGAAGATAAGATTTCTGAGATAATAGAAAAAAACGATATTGTGGATGTTATTTCGGAATATATGACATTGAAGAGAAGTGGCAGTAATTACGGGGCTTTATGCCCTTTTCATTCCGAAAAGACACCATCCTTCAGTGTGTCATCATCAAAGCAGATATTCAATTGCTTCGGATGCGGTGTTGGAGGTAACGTAATAACTTTTATACAGAAAATCGAAAAATTAAACTTTATAGAAGCAGTTAAGCTGCTTGCTGAGAGAGCCGGTGTACAGCTTGAGGAGGACAAGGATCCCAAACAGCTGGAAAAAGCGAAGCTTCAGAAAGCATTGTACAAGGTCAATACTGAAGCGGCGAGGTTTTTCTACAGCAATCTCAGTACAAATGAAAAGGCCATGGAGTATCTCAGAAGAAGAGGCCTTAGCGAGACAATAATCAAGAGGTTTGGACTGGGGGTCGCACCGGATAGATGGCAGGAACTGATGGACTTCATGAAAAGAAAGGGCTTCAATACTGAATTGTTGTATAAGGCCGGACTCATTGTTAAGAATAAGGATGGCGAAAGATATTACGACAAATTCAGAAATAGGATAATGTTCCCCATAATAGATCTCAAGGGAAATGTTATAGCTTTTGGAGGAAGGGTTACAGATGATTCAAAGCCTAAGTACCTGAACTCACCGGATACTCCTGTTTTCAACAAAGGTTATAATATTTACGGACTGAATTTTGTCAAGAAGGTACAAAACCTTGAGAATATTATAGTGGTTGAAGGTTATATGGACACAATAGCTTTGCATCAGTTTGGAGTAGACAATGCTGTTGCCTCTCTGGGAACAGCCTTTACCGAGAATCAAGCAAAGCTTTTAAAGCGCTTTTCCAATGAGATTATAATATCTTATGATTCCGACATGGCAGGACAGACTGCTACAATGAAGGGATTATCCGTACTTGAGAAGGAAGGCTGCATTGTAAAGGTGCTTAGCTTGCCTACAGGCAAGGACCCTGATGAATATATCAGAAAGGAAGGCATAGACGCCTTCAGGGATAGAATAAAGAAAAGTGTTTCACTGATTGAATATAAAATTGAAAATTTAAAAAGTGGTTTGGACATAAATAACATACAAGACAGAATAAAATTTACAAAGGGTTTTTCTGGAATTTTAAAGGATGTTATAAGCAATGTTGAAGTGGATGCTTACATTAAGAAATATTCAAAAATGATGCAGGTAAATGAGACAGCTCTTTATGCGGAGTTGAACAGACTCAGGGATGAGAATAAAAATGGAAATAATAAACATAATATATTAAATAATAAAAAAAATGAGCTAGAGTTAAAAAAGGGTGAGATAACAGCAGAGATTTATCTTTTGAATATATGTATTTATTATTTCAAGAAAGCAGAAAATATTTTTGAGTTCTTGGAACCAGCCGATTTTTCTAATGATATTCATATAAAGATTGCCGGAATTATCCAGAAAGCGGCCAGGGAGAGAAAGACAATAACAGCAGGTGAGATTATCGGTTTCTTTGAAAAGGACGACGAAAAGTCAAAGGTTGCGGAAATCTTTAGTCAAAGGCTGCCGGAGATAGACGTAGACAGCTTGATAAAATCCAGCTTGGAAAAGGTGAAACAATCAAAATCCGATAGAAGAATTCAGGAAATGATAGAAAAAATGGATGAAATGTATCAAGCAGGAGAAAAAGAAGAAGCCAATAGAATTTATGTTGAGATTAAAGAGCTGCAGAAGAAGAAAAGGTGATATCCGGAAGGGAGGGGATAACGATGAAAACAGAAGAATTAAAAATGACATATGTGAAAGAGCTGGTTGATAAAGGCAAGAAAAATGGATCACTGACGTATAAGGAAATAATGGATACCTTTGAAGAAGTAGAAATGGATCCGGAACAGATAGATAAGCTCTATGAATATCTGGAAACCAAAGGTATAGATGTAGTTGGAGCTATAGAAAACGATATGGATATACCACCTCTTGATGAAGAAACTGAGGAAGTGGATCTTGATATAAGCATTCCTGAAGGTATTAGTATAGATGATCCTGTTAGGATGTATCTTAAAGAAATAGGCAAGGTGCCCTTGCTAAGTCCGGAGGAAGAGATTGACCTGGCTGACAAAATCAAGAAAAATGATGCTGATGCAAAGAAGAAGCTTACAGAAGCTAATCTTAGATTGGTAGTCAGCATAGCAAAGAGGTATGTTGGCAGAGGTATGCTGTTTCTGGATCTTATTCAGGAAGGGAATCTGGGACTTATTAAGGCTGTTGAGAAGTTTGACTATACAAAGGGCTTCAAATTCAGCACTTATGCCACCTGGTGGATCAGGCAGGCGATTACAAGAGCCATTGCCGACCAGGCAAGGACAATAAGAATACCTGTTCATATGGTTGAGACAATAAATAAGCTTATAAGGGTTTCAAGACAGCTCCTGCAGGAGCTTGGCAGGGATCCTGTTCCGGAAGAAATAGCAGCTGAAATGGGAATGACAGAGGATAAGGTGAGGGAGATTATGAAAATAGCTCAAGAGCCTGTGTCTCTTGAAACCCCTATAGGTGAAGAGGAAGACAGCCATCTGGGAGATTTCATACCTGATGAAGATGCACCTGCGCCTGCGGAGTCGGCTGCATTCACATTGCTTAAGGAGCAGCTGATGGAAGTACTGGATACATTGACTCCAAGGGAGGAAAAGGTGCTGAAGCTAAGATTTGGCTTGGAGGATGGAAGAGCACGTACTCTGGAGGAAGTGGGCAAAGAATTCAACGTCACCAGAGAGCGTATCAGGCAGATTGAAGCGAAGGCACTGAGGAAACTCAGACATCCAAGCAGAAGCAAAAAGCTCAAGGACTTCCTTGAGTAGAAACAGAAAAAAAACCCATGTTGTTATGAAATTTACTGTTGACTTTCATTATGAAAGTTAGTAAAATAATATTTGTCAGTTTAAAGTTCCTCAATAGCTCAGTCGGTAGAGCATGCGGCTGTTAACCGCAGGGTCGTTGGTTCGAGTCCAACTTGGGGAGCCAATTTGGGCCTTTAGCTCAGTTGGTTAGAGCAACCGGCTCATAACCGGTTGGTCCGGGGTTCGAGTCCCTGAAGGCCCACCATATATGATAATAATTAACCTGATACGAAGGTATCAGGTTTTTTGCTTTTATTACTCATTTCCTCCACTTGGAGGTGATTTTATGTCGCTTTCACAATCCTGCTTTTCTATTATACTATTGATTGCTTGCATGGTTTCAAGCTGATTGGACAGTTTATCAGCCTCATCCTCCCACTCTTTGGTGGTTCCTCCCCAGTTGAATTTTTGAATCACTTCAGGCTTCATATGAATTTTTTTGCTCATATTTTTCACTCCCTAATACATTATGCGAAAAACATTTTACCTTTTTATTCGAATTTCGCAAAATGTTACATTGATTGTTATTGAATTCGCACTTTGCCCAAGAGGAATACTTTTGTGCGTTCAATATAAAGATATTTTTCTCAATTTATAATAAAAAAATCAATAAAGTGTAGTATAATAAATAAGAAGATTTTTCAAATCTCCCGGCACGAGGTTCGAGGTGCGGGGTGCGAGGGGAACAGGTAACACGGAACACACTGAATTCCACCAAACACACGGCTGAGGGAAAATATGGTGGCATTTAATAGGTATTCGGTAATAAAGTAAGTGTCGATATTCACGGATGTACCAATACAAGATTTAAAAAATAACCGTGTTATTCCGTGTAATTTCCGTGTTTTCCGTGTTATCCGTACCTGTACCTACATGGAATACCCCGGTTTCCACGCAGCACGAGGCAAAAAAGTTAGGATGATGGATTTGATGCTTTCCCCCAGGTTGAAAATTATAGCAGACAGCATACAAGGTTACAAGACCCTTGCTGATATTGGATCGGACCATGCATATCTTCCCATATATCTGGTAAAGAATAACAGGATAATAAGTGCTATCGCTACTGATGTGAATAGCGGCCCTGTGGAAATATCAAAAAAAAGGCTCAAGAGCTATAGGGTTGAAGCGAGGGTAAGTGTGCGACAGGGAAACGGACTCCGGGTTATAAAGCCGGGAGAGGTAGAAGTTATTGTTATTGCAGGTATGGGAGGAATTCTCATAACAGATATATTGGAGCAGGATACCAAGGTTGCACAAAGTGCCAGACTCTTGGTTCTCCAGCCAATGAGAGATTCGGAAAAGGTAAGGAAATGGCTTTTTAATAATGGCTTTGATATAATAGATGAGGAACTGGTGAAAGAACAGGATAAAATATATGAGGTGCTTTGGGCAAGACCGGAGGGGGAAGCAAGAGAGGCAAATGGACTCATGCTTATGGGCGACAGAATAATAGAGAAAAAACATCCTCTTGCTGCTGAATATGCAGATAAAAAAATAGGTGAATTGAAAAAGGTGATAGCTGCCCTGAAGAACACGGATACAGAAAACTGCAGGGAGAGAACCGAAGAATGCAATGAATTGCTGAACTTCTACATGGAGGTATTACGATGGGTACGGTAAAATGCCAGGCAGTGGCCGGTATATTGGATGAATTAGCTCCCAAGAGGCTTGCTGAAAGCTGGGACAATGTAGGCCTGCTTGTGGGAGACGGCAAGCAGAAAATAAACAAGGTGATGGTATGTCTGGATGCACCGGAGTGGGTAGTAGAAGAAGCTGTGGAAAAGGGCGTGGATATGATAATATTACATCATCCCTTGATTTTTAACGGAATAAAAAGGGTAAACTCAGATACTGCCACAGGCAGAAAGCTCTTAAGTCTTATAAAGAACAACATAGCCCTGTATTGCCTTCATACCAATTACGATATAGCAGCAGGAGGCTTGAATGATATATTTGCAAAAGAGCTGGGTTTTTTAAACTCCGGTGTGATAGAAGAGACATACAGAGAGAAGCTTTTAAAGCTTGTTGTTTATGTACCTTCAGGACACGAAGATAAAGTAATGAACGCAATGTGCAGTGCAGGAGCAGGCTATATAGGCAAGTACAGCAGCTGTACCTTCAGGACAAAGGGAATAGGAACCTACGAGCCTCAAGAGGGGGCAAAACCCTTCATAGGCACTCCAGGAAGCCTGGAGAGTGCAGAGGAATTCAGGATGGAGACGATAGTCCCCGAGAAGCTCATGAACAAAGTGATAAGGGAGATGCTGAAAGCTCATCCATATGAAGAAGCAGCTTATGATATATATGAAACAAAAAATGAAGGCCGGATAATGGGGCTGGGGAGAATTGCAGAGCTTGAGAATGAAACCACACTCTCCAGTTATGCGGAAAATGTGAAAACCCTGCTGGGTGCCGACCATGTAAGATTTGCAGGTGACTCGGACAGAAGGATAAAAAAGGTTGCACTATTTAACGGCTCGGGCAATAAGTTCATTAATGACGCCAGATTTGCCGGAGCAGATGTGCTTGTAACAGGGGATATGCAGTATCATGGGATTCTTGATGCTTTGGAAATGGGCCTGTGCATAATTGATGCAGGCCACTATGCCACAGAGAAAATAATGATAAAGTATATAACTGAATACTTGAAGGGTAAATTTCAAGAATTGAAGCTTGATGTGGAAGTTGTTGAATCAAGTTCAAATACTGAAATTCTGAAAGTTTTATAGGAATAGCACGACTATTCCTATTTTATTTTTTAAAAAATAAGGCAAGGAGATGATTTGATGAATTTGCCATTACTTTACAAGCTGCAGGATTTGCATAAGGAAATGGATGTCATTGGCAAGAGGCTAAAAGAGCTTCATGAGACAAAGGATTTGAAAAAGCTGAAGGATGAATATCAGAGACTCAGGGAGGAATATACAAAATGTGAGGAAAAACTCAAGAAAAACGCTTATCAGCAGGAAATCAGGAGTAATGAAATAAAGAATCTGGACTATAATAAGAAAGCCTGTGAGGAAATCAAGTTCAGCAGAGAAACAGACACAGTGAAAAAATTGGAAAGTATTGAAAAACAGCTTGAAAAGGTTGAAGAGAAGAAACAAGAGGTGGAAAATGACATAATGGCACTTATTAATGAAGCGGATAATATCAATAAGGAGCTTGCAGAAACAAAAAAAAGAATGGCATTCATAAAGAAAAAATATTTGAGCAGCAAGGAAGGTACCGAAAAGGCAATAGAGAAGCTGGAAGCACAGAAATCGGAGCTGGATCCCCAAATTGACGATTTAATAAAACAAGTTGATAAGGAAAGCTTCGAAATGTACAATAGATTATTAAAAGCACATTCCGATCCTGTTTCCCGGGTGGAAAACCGTAAGTGCAGCGGTTGTAAAATGGAAGTTCCGGGTATGGATTATGAAGCCTTGAAAAGCGGCAGCTCTGATATGAGATGCCAAAGCTGTGGAAGGCTGCTATATTTCTTTAAGCCGTGATACCCATGTTGATATGGGAAATTGACATTACATTTACATTTTAGATATATATATCATGTTGACTGTATGGTCCTTTGGCTATATAATAAATATCTAGTGATTATTAAAACAACAAATTTTAATGAATATATGAGTAAGTCAGATGATCGCGTGTGCAGCAATGCATACGAGGAAAGTCCGGGCTCCAGAGGGCAGGGTGCCGGGTAATCCCCGGTGGAGGCGACTCCAAGGAAAGTGCAACAGAGATATACCGCGAAGCAGCGGGCTTAGGCCGGCTGCCGCAAGGATGGAAAGGCGAGGTAAGAGCTCACCAGCGGTTAGGTAACTAACCGGCTATGTAAACCCCACCTGGAGCAAGACCAAATAGAGAGACAGTCAGAGCGCAAGCTTTGGCAGGAACGGCCCGTTCCGTCTCCGGGTAAGGTCGCTTGAGCTTGTCGGTGACGTCAAGCCTAGATAGATGATCGTCTAATACAGAACCCGGCTTATAGACTTACTCAGATTCGAAACAAACACTGCTTAAATGTGGTGTTTTCTTTTTTTTTGAGAATTGGAGTCATGCTATAATTAAAGTATAATAGTATAAATTTTTATAATATTAAAAATAAAGAAGGAATTTTGATAAATTTATAGAATATATATTAACAGATTAAAATTTATTATTTGTTAAAGTGTTATCATAATATAGTATGTAAACTAAGTAAAGCCAATGCATATGGCGTTTTATTTTCATCAAAAATGTAAACGATTACATTATGATGCACAATACTGAACAGGGGAGAAAAAAATGGCTACAATAGAGGAAGTCGCAAAAAAAGCGAAGGTTTCAACTGCAACGGTGTCTCGAGTAATAAATAATAATGGGCCTATTTCGGAAAAAACCCGGGGCAAGGTAATGAAAGTCATAGAACAGCTTGAGTATTCACCGAACATACTGGCCAGGAATTTCAGAACAAGGAAAACCAATACAATTATTACGGTTTTGCATGATATTTGCAATCCTGTTCTTGCAGAGATGATCAAGGGTATGGAGGATGTGGCCTACAGCAATGATTACTGTTTGCTTATAGGAAACTCAGGAAGCAATCCCGAAAGGGCTATGGATTATATAAAGGCTTTGAGGGAGAAAAGAGCTGATGGTGTTATCTTTGTCACACCCAGAATAGATGAGGCTATTATAATCGAAATCAATAAAATCGTTCCGGTAGTTCTTGTCAGTGATTACATAGAGGATTCACACATACCCTCAGTACGTGTAGATGATTACAGGGCTTCATATCAGATTACCGAACATCTGATAAACAACAGCCACAAGAAAATAGCATACATTGCAGGTCCCCAGAATATCAAAATTGCAGTGGACAGACTCAAAGGCTTCAAAGCAGCCTTGAAGGATCAGAATATGAATTATGACAGCAGCCTGGTAATCATGGATAATTCATCCTTGGAGGACGGTTACAGATCAATGGGGGAAATACTTTCAAGAACTGAAGTTCCGGTTTCGGTGGTGGTATATAACGATGAGACTGCTATAGGAGCTTTGGAATTTGCCAAGGAAAAGGGCTGTAAAATACCGGAGGAAGTATCGATTGCCGGCTTTGATAATATTGGCATAGCAAGCTTGGTGAAGCCCAGATTGACAACAGTCGATCAGCCTAAGTATGAAATCGGTGCTACATCAATGAAAATTATGCTGGGAATGCTCCAGGGAATGGATCCCCAGTGTGAGGAAAATATATTGGATTACCAGCTTATTATTAGAGAAAGCAGTGAGTTCTGACGCTTTGGCGGCGTTTGACATAATAAATACATTTTGCATAATGAAGTACTGAATGTAGAAATAATGCTGCAAATGTAAAGAAAGGGACGATGTTTATTGATAAAGGCTATTCTGTTTGATTTTGACGGTACCCTGGTAGACTCCATGGAGGACCTGGCAGATATCGCAGCCGATGTGATTCTGAAGCATTACAAGCTTTCAAGGGAATATGGGAAAATGCTGTACAAAATGACCTCAGGACTCCCCTTTTGCAAGCAGATTGAGATGATGTTTTGTGACTGTGAAAGAAACAAGCTTGCTGTAGACGAGTTTGAGACTCGAAAGAAGAACAGTTTCAAAGAACACAGACTTTTCGATGATACCATCGAAACCATCGGATATCTAAGGGGAAAAGGATATATGACAATTATCTCCTCGAACAACTTCAAGGAGGTAATAGAGGATTATTTAAGCTCAAGGGGTTTGAATATGGATGAAGTATTGGGCTTTAGTGGAGGATTATCCAAAGGGAGAAGCCATGTTGAATACATCAGTGATAAGTATGGCCTAAAAAAGGACGAAATAATACTGGTTGGCGATTCCTTAAAGGATGCTGAGCTTGCAAAGGAATGTGGTATTGGTTTTGTCGGAAAGACAGGGTTGAATTCAAGAGAAGGTTTTCTTGCATTATACCAGATGAAAACCATAGATTATCTCTTGGAACTGAAGAATATTCTGTAAGCCGAGGCGTTATCCGTACAATTATAAATGTATAGTTATAGGTTTCTGGATTACTTGATGTAATCTAAAAATAAAAACACTATAACGAAAAGGGGGATAATATGAAAAAAAGTTTATTCAGAGTATTAAGCCTGGTCGTAGTTCTTATACTGGTGGCAGCTGCTTTTGCCGGATGTGCCAAGACTGAGGCTCCGGCTGCTGCCGAGGCGCCGCCACAGGAAGCACAGAAACCCAAGTCCGATACCCTGACCATGTATTCAGCATTGGACGAAGCTGAAATACTGGTGTATCTTGAAGGTTTTACAAAAGCTACCGGGATCAAGGTAGATTACGTAAGGTTATCAGCCGGAGAAATAATGGCAAGAGTTACTGCAGAAAAGGACAATCCTCAGGCCAGCATATGGTTCGGAGGCCCATCTGATACTCATGTTGCAGCCGGCAGTGCAGGATTATTGGAAAAGTATGAATCCGCAAATATAGCAAAGATACCGGAAACTTACAGAGATAAGCAGGGCTTTTGGTCTCCCATCTATGTTGGAGCTATAGGTTTTGCATGCAACAGAGGATGGTTTGAAAAGAAGAATCTTGCTTATCCGGAATCATGGGAGGATCTGTTAAAGCCAGAATTTGTAAAACAGATTTCTGTTGCGCATCCCGGCTCCTCAGGAACTGCCTATACCATACTAGCCACCATGGTGCAGCTCAAAGATGAGGAACCGGCTTTCGAGTATATGAAAAAGCTTCATAAGAATGTAATACAGTACACAAAATCGGGCTCTGCACCTGCCAAGAATGCAGCAATAGGCGAAGCCGCAATAGGTTTGGCATTTGCCCATGATATCCTGAGAATAAGAAATTCAGAAGGGTATCCCATTGAGCTTAAGTTCCCGAATGACGGAACAGGATATGAAATCGGCGGAGTATCTATCATAAAGACAGGTATTGCAGGGGAAGAAGAGAATGCCAGAAAGTTCATTGACTGGATAACAGATGTAGAAGCACAGGAATTGTCGGCAGTTACAAAGTCATACAGACTTCCTGTCAATATAGATTCAAAGCCCCCGGAAGGTGCTGTAACATTAGCGGACCTCAAGACTATCGATTATGACAACGTTTGGGCAGGAGAAAACAGAAAAAGACTGGTTGAAAAATTCACCGCTGATATAGCTACAACCCCAAGCAATTAATCATCAAGATTTTTCAGGGGTGTCAAGTACGACTTGCACCCCTGAAATTATACAAGGAGAATGGCATATGAAAAACAGCAATACCAGTTTAAGAGCAAAAATTGCAAAGCTAAGCCCCTTCGGAAAAGAACCCATTGTGTCTGCAATTATAATCACTATAGTCGTCTTTTTATTTTTATTTATTGTATATCCGTTATACAAGATTCTGAGTATGAGCGTAACTGACGGTGATGGCAGGTTGTCCTTCGAGACAATACGCAGCGTACTTGGCAACAAGTATTATCTGCAATGTCTTATGAACAGCTTGAGCTTGGCGGGGGCAGTATCAGTTATCTCATTGTTTATCGGTTATGTTTACGCCTATACGATAACCAGAATAGATATTCCATTCAAGACATTTTTTAAAATGATGGCGACGCTTCCTATCATTTCGCCACCCTTTGTTCTATCCCTTTCCATGATAATGCTTTTTGGAAGGAACGGTTTAATAACAAACGGGCTGTTTGGTCTGGAAGATGTCAATATATATGGCTTTAACAGTCTATTGGTTGTTCAGGTAATGTCATTTTTTCCGATAGCATATCTTACATTGTCGGGGATACTTGAGGCCATTGATCCTTCAGTAGAAGATGCAGCATTAAATCTGGGAGCAAAAAGAAGCAGGATTTTTAGAACGGTTACATTACCGCTGTCTTTTCCAGGGATCGCCAGTGCGCTTTTGCTGGTTATGGTGCAATCTCTGCAGGATTTCAGCAATCCCATGGTGCTCGGTGGGAACTTTAATACGCTTGTAGTGCAATCATATGTAGAAATAATCGGGATGTACGACATGAAAAAAGGTGCTGTAATCTCCATAATGCTTTTGTTGCCGACTGTTGCCGCATTCCTTCTCCAAAAGTACTGGGTAAGCGGAAAGTCCTATGTGACTGTCACAGGGAAGCCTTCTTATGAGAGGCCGAAACTGAATAATCCATTGATCAAATGGAGTGCATTTGCACTATGTTCACTTTTTACGGCAGTTATAATACTGTTTTATGGAACGGTGATTTATGGTTCCTTCGTTAAAATCTGGGGCGTTAACAATCAATTCACCCTGGAAAATTATAAATACATATTTACGCTAGGTTCTGCCCCTGTAAAGAATACCCTTAAGCTGGCGGCATATGCGACTCCTATAGGGGGGCTGCTCAGTATGATTATTGCTTTCCTGGTTGTCCGGAAGCAATTTATTGGAAGACGTGCCATGGAGTTCGTGTCGCTATTGTCTTTTGCCATACCGGGGACTGTAATAGGTATTGGTTACATATTGGCATTTAATCAAAAGCCACTTCTGCTGACAGGTACAGGACTGATACTTGTAATGGCTTTCATATTCAGGAATATGCCGGTTGGGATTGAATCAGGCACTGCAACCTTGAAGCAGATAGACAAATCTATTGAGGAAGCTTCGACTAATCTGGGTGCAAGCAGCTTCCTAACCTTCAGAAAAATTACTTTACCGCTGATAAAATCAGCCTTTTTCTCAGGTCTGGTATATGCTTTCGTGCGTGCCATGACAGCTGTAAGTGCTGTAATACTGCTTATATCACCAAGATGGAACCTGGTTACGGTTTCAATACTGTCACAGGTTGAGAACCTTAGGCTTGGCATAGCAGCAGCATATGTAATAATTCTGATAATTATGATGATGGTAGCTATAGTCATAATTGAAGCACTTGTAAAAAGACTTGTAATGAAGAGAAAGGCTGCATAAAGCAAAGAGGAGGGTCAATTTATGTCACACTCAAAACAGGAAAATACGCAAAATGAATATAACTGTAACAACGTTACACTGAATAACCTTGAAAAGGTATTCACAAAGCATGATAAAAGCGGTGAACTAATTGCAGTTAATAAAGTGAGTCTTGAATTCGAAAGCTCAAAGCTTACTACCCTGCTTGGGCCCTCAGGCTGCGGAAAGACTACAATTCTCAGGATGATTGCAGGCTTTGAGCAGGTTACCTCAGGAGATATAAGCGTAGGGGGTAAATCCATAGTAGGCACTGCTCCTAATAAGAGGGATTTGTCAATGGTGTTTCAGAGCTATGCACTTTTTCCCCATATGGATATTTATGAGAATATAGCCTACGGTCTGCGAGTGAAGAAGCTGCCTGAAAGTGAGATAAAGGAAAGAACAAACAAGGTTATCAAGCTGATGCAGCTGGATGGAATGGAAAGGAGATACCCTAATCAGATATCAGGAGGTCAACAGCAGAGAATAGCACTTGCAAGGGCAATAGTAATCGAGCCTAAGGTGCTGCTGTTTGATGAGCCGCTGTCCAACCTTGATGCCAAGCTTAGGGAATATATGAGGGATGAAATAAGGAAGCTGCAGTTGAGGCTCGGTATAACGAGTATTTATGTAACTCATGATCAGAATGAAGCTATGGCTATTTCGGATAAGGTTGTAATTATGAATAAGGGTAATATTGAACAATACGGTACACCGCAGGAGATATATTATCAGCCAAGGAACAAGTTTGTTGCCAATTTCATGGGAAAAGCAAATTTTATTGGCGGCACAGTTCAGGGAAAAGAGAAGGCTGGAGTATACGTAAAAGTGGGAGATTACAGTGTTCAAGTCAGAAATCCGGGATGGCATGACCCGAAGCAGGGGGAGAACGTCTCTCTGGTAATCAGGCCTGAGGCAGTCAAGCTCTCAGAGGGTAATGAAGGATTGGCAGGAACAATTACAAGATCAACATTCCTCGGAAGCATTGCGGAATATGATATAGATATACTGGGAAACAGTGTTTGCGTACAGGTATATAACCCCCAGCTGAACAGCGTGTTGGAAGTCGGCTCGGATGTAAGGCTGCTGCTTGATCCTGCTTGTATCAGGGCATTGCCTGTGAAAAACGGTGAAAGTGATGAAATATAGGCTGATAGTATCCGATATAGACGGGACCCTGGTGAACAGCAACAGGCAAATTGCAGAAAGAACAAAATTAGCCATAGGACAATTTCAGTCCCTTGGAGGAGTTTTTGCTATTGCAACAGGACGGATTGAGCAATCCGCCCGAAAGTACTATGATGAGCTGCAGCTGAACTCTCCGGCAATTTTATACAACGGGGCGAAGATCGTAGAGCTTGCTGATAACAAATGTCTTTTGGAAAATGTACTGGAGGAGGAGCATTTTACTAAGGCTGTAAAGCTCCTTGCAGAGATGGATTGCAGTGCAATAGTTTATAGTAATGGTAAAGCATATGTGAGACAGATGAATGATACAATCAGAGCTTATATGGAAAAGGACAGCGTCTTATGCATTCAGGTTGATGATTTCATATCATGTATTGAAGGAAAGCCGAACAAGATCCTGATAATAGGAAACGATAGTATTTTCAGGAAATTCATGGATGCTTTTGAGTCAATATGCAGTGTGAAGCCTAATACAGTAAAATCGGAAGCTGAGTATCTGGAGATACTTCCAAGAAACACTTCAAAAGGAGAAGCCTTGAAGAATCTCGCAGAGCTTTTAGAAATACCTATGGAGCAGGTAGCTGCTGCCGGAGATAATATGAATGATTATGAAATGCTTAAGGTAGCAGGATTGGGAATTGCAGTAAGCAATGCTGCTCCAAAACTATTGGATGCTGCAGATCTGATAGCAAAATCCAACGACGAGGATGGTATAGCGGAGATCATAGAACGGATTATCGCAGGAGATTTATAGTATTTTGAAGATTTTAGGGGGTACCGGTATATGATGACCGTAATGGCGGCAGTTACGATAGCTGTAGGATTTATATTTGCATTTATCAATGGATTTCACGATGGGTGCAATGTGTTAGCATCAAGTATTTCGTCACGATCAATCCTACCTAAGAAAGCAATGCTTATTGCATGTACGGCAGAATTCACCGGAGCACTTATTTTGGGAACTGCTGTTGCAGAAACCATAGGCAGAGGTATTGTATATCCTCTCAATGTTTTGGCTGAAGAACCGGTGATAGGTGTTATTTTCGTGCTTTCTACCCTGCTGGGAGGAATTACGTGGAATTTGGTGACCTGGAAATACGGAATACCTTCAAGCTCATCTCATGCCTTAATAGGTGGGATATTGGGATCGGGAGTATTTCTATTCGGATGGGATTCAATAAATTGGACTAATATTTTTTTTAGGGTTGTCATTGTAATGTTTACCTCTCCGATTATAGGTTTTTCAATAGGGTATATATTTGTGAAGCTTGCGTTTGTTCTACTAAAAAACAGCAGGAAGGATGTAAACGGTCACTTGAAGAATGTGCAGCATTTCAGCATGTTTTTTCTGGGTATCAGCCATGGAAGCAGCGACTCTCAAAAATCAATGGGACTCATAGCTCTTGTATTACTTGTTGTAAATGGTGGTTCAGAATTCTATGTACCCCTGTGGGTCAAGCTGGGATGTGCTGCAGCTATTACAGCAGGGCTTTCGGTCGGGGGCTGGAAAATAATAAAGACAGTCGGAGACAAGATATACAAGCTTAAGCCCATTCATTCCTTTAGTTCACAAATTGCTGCATCCGGCGTTATTGGCGTCGCTTCAATATTTGGATCGCCGGTCAGCACCACACAGATAGTAATTTCATCTGTAATGGGGGTAGGGGCCGGAGACCGTTATAAGAAAGTGAATTGGAATACTGTAAAAAGTATTGCAACTGCATGGTTCACAACAATACCCTCTGCTGCAGGAATATCTGCATTGTTAGCATTAATAATGAAAGTAATATTTTGATTTTCGGAACGACAGGAGGAATATAAATTGGGAAAAGGCAATTTACTGGTTGGACAGTCGGGGGGACCTACCTCCGTAATAAACTCAAGCCTATACGGTGTAATTGATGAAGCTGGGAATTACAATGAAATAGACACTGTTATCGGTATGCTTCACGGAATAGAAGGAGCCCTGAAAGAAGATTTTATCAATTTATCGGCACAGAACAGGGAGACTTTGGAGGGGATCAGGCTGACACCCGGAGCAGCATTAGGCGGCTGCCGGTTTATGATAAAGAACACTGATCCTTGCGATGCTGCTAATAAGAAATTGTTCGGCATTTTTAAGAAGTATAATATAAGATATTTTGTTTATATGGGTGGCAATGACTCAATGGATACCACCGATAAAATTAGTCAGCTGGCAAAAAAAATGAGCTATGAGCTAAAGGTTATAGGAGTACCGAAAACTATTGATAATGACCTGGTAGAGACACATCACTGTCCGGGTTACGGAAGCAATGCAAAATATGTGATAACTACTGTCATGGAAGCCGGACTTCATAACCGGAGCATGTATACCTCCGAGACAGTATCGATTCTGACGACAGTAGGCCGGAATACAGGATGGCTGCCGGCTGCCAGCATACTTGCCAAAAGGAGCCGGTCGGATGCTCCACATCTGATATATCTGCCGGAAGTGCCCTTTGATGCTGAGAGATTTATAGATGATGTAAAAAAGACAGTAGCAAGAATTGGCGGAGCGTTTATTGTAACAGGTGAAGGTCTCATGGATAAGAACGGTGAGTATGTGAATGCAAACCAAAATGGTGTGGCTACAGATGCATTCGGCCATCCCGAACTGGGTGGAGTAGGTGATTATTTGAAAAGCCTGATCGAGAACAGGTTGAAGCTCCGGGCAAGGGTAATTAAGCCGGATATAGCCCAACAGGCAGCCATGCATTGTGCATCCCTGACGGATCTCAAGGAGGCCGAAATGGCTGGCAGAGCGGCTATAAATGCATTTTCCAGTGGGAAATCGGGTTATATGGTAACTTATGAGGTTGAAGGCTCAGGAAGCAGCTACACATGCAGTACCGGACTTGTGGAACTGCATAAGATTGCAAATGCAGAGCGTAAGGTACCTGCATGCTTTATTAATGCAGAAGGAAATTTTATAGAGAAAGAATTTGCCGACTATGTGAGACCGCTGATACAGGGGACAGTAGAGCTTCAGACCAAAGGAGGCCTGCCGTATTATACAAAGCTGGAGAAGCTGCCTGTTATGCCGCAGCCTTGATTGTGCTTTGTTTGCTTTGAAAGGAGAAGGATATGAGCTTTTTTAGAAGCCTGTTAAGTGAAAAATCCCAGGAAGGGTTTTATAAGATGCTTACAACACAATGCGAAATGACTGTGGAAGCAATTGATGAGCTTTGTGAGTATATTGAGAATCCGAGCAAAAGCACCCAATTGAAAATAATGCATCTTGAGAGAGAAGCCGATAATATCAGAAGAGAACTCATCTGTATGCTGGAAACGGCTTTTATCACACCCTTTGAAAGAGAAGACATATTCTCCCTGTCAAAGGCTATTGATGACCTGCTTGACTATACAAAGTCCACTGTGGACGAGATTGAGATTTTTCAGCTGGATACCAACAAGGACTTAAAGGATATGGTATATATTATAAGAGATGCTGTATTGTGCATATTCAATACTGTAAGAGTAATGGACAATCCCAAGAACAAATGTCAGGATGATATAATAAAAGCCAAAAAATATGAAAACGAGATGGAGAATCTATACAGATATGCACTGGTAAGGCTGGTTGAAAATGATGATATCAAGTATGTGCTGAAAATGAGAGAGGTTTACAGGCATTTGAGCAATTTGGCAGACAAAATTGACATTGCTGCCGACATTCTTGGAAATATAATGTTAAAAAGAAGCTGAAGGATGAACTGCTTATAAAAAGCATGAAACACTACTTGAACGGTAGTGTTTTTTTATTGTAAAGAAAAGCTCAAGGCATTATAATGTAAGAGTTGGAGTAATCTTGAAGAGGTGTAATTTTGATGATAGCTAAAGCCTTGAAATGGAGTTCTATAATAGTGGTGCTGCTCTCGGTACTGTTCCCTGTGGGAGCGTATTTCGGAGTTGTTGCCGTATTCATACTGGCTATAAAAGCCAGAAAGGCAAGGCAGCTGCTTACTGAGCTTTCTGGGGATACTCCTGTTCTGGTTATGCTTTTTTGTGTTCTTTTGTCTGTCATATATTCCAGGGATACACTGATGAGCATTGGCGGAGCTGTTATGATCTGCCTGAATGCCGGGTTTTACCTTGTGCTTGTTGCTGAATTGAAGAATATAAGGCTGGAGAGATATTACAATGTATTGAACATGGCCTGTGCTTTGGCTTGCATATTTGGGATATATCAGTTTGCAAGCGGAAACCTCAGCCTGCAAAAGAGCTGGGTGGATGAAAAAACCTTCGGCACGCTGGTAAGGATATATGCAACCCTTCTAAATCCAAACATATTTGCAGCATATCTGGCTATGAACCTATCCTTTGGGTTGGCTAGATTCCGAAGCATAAGGGGAGAGCTGCTGCTTTCAATAAATATAATACTGTCGTCAATATGCCTGCTGCTGACTTATTCCAGAGGTGGGTTTGCCGCATTCTTCGCAGCCATACTCGTACTTTGCCTGCTTAAGGAAAGGAAAAAAGGAGTGGCCGTATATTTGGCGGCAATGACCGGGGCCTTTGTTGCCATAAATTCTACAGGCTATTTCAACAGAGCAGGGCTGGCAGCAATATATCAGGACAGCAGCAGTCTTTACAGGCTTGAAATATGGAAAGCGGCTTTGAATATGTTCATTGACAATCCCATTTTCGGACATGGAATAGGTACTACCTGGTATTATCTTTCCAGCGGCTCGGAAAAGCTGTACAGATACATACTGCACAGCCATAATATTTATCTGCAGGTGGCAGCGGAGATGGGATTTGCCGGAATATGCACCTTCACATACCTTATAGCAAAGAAGCTCTGGGAGGGCTTCAGTATTCTAAAGGAAAAAGCATTGGAAGATGAAGAATATATAGTGCAAGGGTTCATAGCGTGCTTTGCAGGGATTGCCGTACATGGGTTGATTGATGCAGTAGTGTTTGACCCGGCCATGAGCCTGGTATTCATGGGGTATTTTGCACTGTACAGCAGAGTCATATCAGAGCACCGTGCAGAGATACCCGTTAAAATGAAAACACCGGTGGTTCAAAGACCTGGAACTGTGCGATTACTTAATAGCAAAGGTGCTCTTAAGCTGCTTGGCAGTAAAAGTGCCTGTGAGAAAAAGTACCAGAAAGAAGAAGACAAGGCCTACCAGGCTTGATATTGTCATATTGGAGCTGTGTATGCCGTTTGCTGTTAGATAAAGGTTGCAGCACTTAATGGCAATAAACATTCCTATAAATGCAGTAAAGGGCTTTATGAAGATGCTTCTATAGTCCATGCGTATCTGTGGAATACGCTTTAAATCCACCAGGTTCCACAGACATACCAATACAGCACTTGCACAGAAGCCGATAATAAATCCATAAATTCCAATGGAAGGTATCGGTATAAGAAAATATGAGCATATGATAGATATAACTATATGAAGAATAGAGTTTTTCAATACTACATGCTGCATGCCAACGCCGTTCAATACTGCAAAAAGGGTAAACTGCCAATATTCAAAGACACAGACGAAAGCCATCCAGAAAAGCATATTGCCGGCTTCAGGGCATTTGAAAAATATCCGGCAAAGTTCCCAGGGGAAGATTACAAATAAGGCAGTACTGGCAAAAGCAATCACTGAGGTAATCTTGAGAGAATCATTGCATTTCTTGCTCAGTGCAGTCCAGTTGCCTGCGGCATAGGATGAGGCTATTGCAGGCACCAGAGTAATTCCAAGGGAGACCACTATTATAAAGGGAAAGAAAAGCAGCGGCATCACCATACCGGTCACTTGCCCATAGAGAGATAATGCATTTGAGTTGCTGTAGCCCGCCGTACGAAGCTGCATGGGTATGAGAATAGCAATTACCATGTCCATGATGGTTGTCAGCGCTCCGCTGAAAGACAAGGGCAGAGCTGTTTTTAATATTCTGCTCATAATGTGGATGGTTGAATCAGTCTGTGTATTGACCACAATAGAAGTCCTTCTTAATTTGTAGCTGAAGTATAAAAGGGCCAGGCTGATAAGCTCGCCGGTAGCCATTGCGGCCATTACACCTGCACAGACATATTCGATACCAAAGGGGAGAAGGAAGTACGTAGTCAGGAGGAGGCCTCCCAATCGGATAACCTTCTCCAGTATATCAATAAGAGCAGGAGGATTGACATCCTGCAGCCCGAAAAAATAGCCTTTCAATACTCCACCTATAGATATAAAGAATATTGCAGGGGTAAAGACCATAATAGAGAGAAGTGTTCTGTAATCCTTGAGCACATGGTTTGCGAAGTAATCAGCATTAAAAAATATTAGTGTACAGAGAATGAGACTCCACATAGCAATTGTAATACTGCATATTTTGACAATCTTGTACATGTTCCTGTAATTGCGCTTTGGTGCCTGCTCCGCTATCAGCTTTGAGACGGCTGTTGTTATTCCCCCTGAGACCAAAGTAATAAAAAGCGAGTATAACGGAAGGACCAGCTGGTATACGCCTATACCTTCAGAGCCTATGGCCCTTGTCAGAAATACCCTGTATATGAAAGAGAGAGATCCTGTAATAAGATTAGTAAGTGTCAGAACAAAAGCACCCTGAATGTAAGTGAGTTTTTTCAATGCTTATCCACTCCTCAAAAAGTATCTATAATACATATAGTATTTTGAGTGCTAGTACAATATTAATAAAAAATAGATACGAGATTCGAGATATGAGGGTTGGGTGTGGGGATGCATAAAAAAAGGGCAGCCAGGATTTTGGCTGCCAGGTTTGTAGGGGCGGGTTTCCATGCCTGCCCGATATCTGTTTCTCGTCTGCTTTATTCTTTTTCTATTTCGACCAACAGACCGTTTGAAAATTTCAAAGTCAACTCATCGTTCACCCTGAGATCTTCGACTCTTGCGGTGCTTCCATCTACGATTACCATGACATCTGAAGCTACTGTGTAAGTCTTGCTTGTGCTGCCAACCTTCAAAACGATTTTCTTTTCAGTGCTTATGCTTATTCCTGTAAGTATGCCTTCAATTTCTGTCAGGTTATCTTCTGCTATAACCCTTGAAACTCTTTCGTCGATTATTTCCACTTCTACCTTCATACCCTTCACAAGGTCTGAAAAGCTTTCATTTTCATTATCGTTAACTGTTATTGCCGCGTCATTTGGTATCGAGAGAGTAACAACCGAGCCGTTTGATTTTTCTACCCTAATGGTTTTATTGCTTGTATTGATTGAGCTTATTGTTCCTTCTACATTTACTGCTTTGTCAAGTTCAACGATTTTTACTTCAGACAGCCTGTTGTTAACCTCATCGACAAATCTTACAGTATCAATATTGTTAAAATTCTTGAATCTTACAATGCTGTAGGGGTATGTGACAGTCTGGGTGCTGCTGGAGCCTGAGGATGGACTGTTAGTCTCAACTACAGCTTTTACTGTGTACTTGCTCCCGTTTTCCAGCTTGTATATGTTGTTTATATCAATTTCATAACCACCAGTATTCTTTTTACCCATTGAAGCTATAAGGTAGATATAGTTGTCATACTTGTAAGCTTTATAGTTTTTGGTAAGCTTGAGGTAGTCTACCTGGTCTTTCAGCCTAGCTGACAAGTCACTGTAGTCGACATACTCAAAAGAAATCTCGTCAGCTTCATTATCTTCTGCGGTTACTTTTGTCACTTTGTTATCGGTTATTTCTATCTCCACACTCATTCCCTTTTCAAGCTCTGAGAATTTAGCATCGGCATTGCCGTTTACTACTATATCAGCACCGGAGGGGATGGTATACCTTACTTTTGTTCCGTTTGATTTTTCTACATAAACTATCCGGCTGCTTGATGCAAGGTCGTATATTGTACCTTCTACGATGGATGCATCATTAACATTTGTAATTTCTACATCTGCAAGCTTAGCTCCATCATCATTTACAAATCTGACAAAATCAATATCGTTAAAGCTCTTGAACTTCACAACGCTGTATGGATATGTCACAGCCTGAGTAACGATTTCACCGGATGAAGGCTCAACTGTGTCAACTACAGCTCTAACTATGAAATCATCGTCATTTTCCACCTTGTAAACATTATCTATGTCAATATCGTAACCGCCGGTGTTCTTTCTGCCCATTGCGGCCAGGAGGTATATATAGTCGTCGTATTTGTATGCTTTATAGGTTTTTGTAGATTTCATACTGTCAACCTTATCCTGGAGCACCTTGGGAAGGCTGCTGTAGCTTACATTGCTGAATGAAACCTCTGTTTCGGCCGTATCATCGTCTTCAGCATCTTTTATAACTTCAATGAATATTACTTTCTTGCTGTCATTTAATATAAGCTGGAGTATATCTCCTTTTATCAGGTCTTCGATAGTTTCAAAGTAGCCATCCCTATAAACCTGAGCATCTTCGAGTACATCATAAGTAACGGTGGTTCCTTTAACAGTTACAGTGATTTCATTATCATCAATATCTGCGGATACAAATACTGTACCGTTCTTTTTATTGTCAGTGTCAGGAAGGTCGAATTTGCCTTCCGCCCTATCGAGCAAAACAGCCATTTCGGCTCTTGTTACAGGTTCCATAGGCTTGAAATTGTTTTCATTGCCCACCATTATGCCCAATTCATTTATGAGATACACATAACCGATTGATTTTTCCGGTACTGCATTGCTGTCCCTGAATGGAAGGTCTTCATCCATATGCTCTAAAGCTTCTTCAGTTTCTCCCATTGCCCTTATGATGTACTTTGCTACTTCATGGCGCTTTGCCGGTTTATTCGGGTTAAAGTCTTTAAGTTCTTCCGGAAGCAGAATTCCATTTTCTATTGCCAGATATATATAGCCATAGCCCCAAAGTGGCAAAACGCCTTTATAAGAAGGGTGGACCTTTTTGCCAAGGCTTTCGGCTTCCTTGTCATCTCCTGTGAGCCTTAACACCATTGCCAGGGCTTCCACCTGGGTAACATTGTTCCTTGGTGCAAATTTGTTCTGGCCTATGCCTCCCAGGATTCCCTTGCCTGCCAGCTTTTCTATGGCATTGAGAGCCCAGGTTATGTCAGCGCAATCATCAAATTTGTATTTTTTCTCATTGCTTTTCTTGTCCTTATCTTTGTCTTTTGAATTCCCATTGCCTTTACCGGGATTTGTAAGCTTTATTGTTACCTTTGCACCTGTGGCGGCTTTGCTGAAATCTGCTGCAAAAACCGTAGTTGTTAAGGAAGAGAGCGTGAATATTACTGCAATTCCTAGTGATATCAATTTTTTCTTCAACATGAGAGTTCCTCCTTATTTTTTTTCAAAGTGATATGCTTGTTGTGCATGATATAAAATTCGCAAGCTGGAAATGAATTTAGGGAGTAATTTGAAAAAAAGTTAAAAAAAATTATTTTGACAGGAAAATAGAAGAAGGTGAAACATGCAGTAAATATGGGACGGCTGTACGTTATTATGATACTTTTACTGTATTGACAACAATTATTCATTATGTTATCTTAAATAGAAAGATAACCTTTAATTTAGTCCTGTGAGGCTACTAAGGTGTCGGATGATATACTGGAGTGATAAGTCTGACCTTCATGCCCACAGGCATGAGGGTTTTTTCATGCATAAAATACCAGAACCTTTAAATAATAGTCCTGTGAGACTAAGAAGGAGGAGAGTTAATGAATTTAAAAGGAAGACATTTAATTGACCCCAATGATTTCAGTCTGGAAGAACTTAATGAGGTATTCAACCTGGCAGACAGAATGGTGGAGGATAGGGAAGCTTTTGGCAGCATCTGCAAGGGTAAAATACTCGGAACACTTTTTTATGAACCAAGTACAAGAACCAGGCTCAGCTTTGAATCAGCAATGCTCAGAATGGGAGGAACGATTCTAGGGTTCTCCGATGCGAGCACAAGCTCGGTTTCAAAGGGAGAAAGTATAGCAGATACTATAAGAGTGTTGTGCACCTACGCCGATGTGCTGGTAATGAGACATCCCAAGGAGGGAGCACCAAAGCTTGCGTCAGAATATTCTTCAGCACCTGTTATAAACGGAGGTGACGGAGGACACCATCATCCTACACAGACCTTAACCGACCT